>UOED01000005.1_pt1 | contig 35928 bp, 29 predicted proteins | sample 1990161 | NCBI WGS metagenome assembly UOED01 (sample SAMEA4728526, study PRJEB27164) | hydrothermal vent metagenome | biome: marine basaltic hydrothermal vent biome; feature: marine hydrothermal vent; material: mineral | place: Pacific Ocean | collected 2011-06-14/2011-07-23 | depth 1741 m | reverse complement strand
ATCCGTTTCACTTTTGAGACTACTATTGACGTTCCTGAAATGGCCCTTCGACGATGCAGTTGCAGTTTTTGCCGGAAACAGGGGGGGCGTTACACCAGCGACCCGAACGGCAAGCTATCCATAGAAATTTCTGATGCAGACAGTATCAACCGCTATAATTTTGGTCATAAAACCGCCGATTTCATCAACTGTACTATTTGTGGTGGCCTGCCCTTTTTTACCTCGGAGATTAACGGGAACTGCTTTGCGGTGATCAATGTAAACTGTCTGGACAAGGTTGACCAGCTTACAGAGAATGATACCCTGCTCAGTTCCAATATGGAAACCAAAGAGCATCGCCTTGCCCGCCGTAAGAAAAACTGGATTGGCAACGTCACATATAAATAAATAAAAGTAGGTCCCGTGGACCCACTCTTAAATTTACTGACAACGCTACTACCACCCGCACTTACGGTCTTTATTCTGTTCATCCAGCCATACTTTCAGCGGCGCGAAATATTCAACTACCGCGCTGCCGTCCATCTGACGGGTGCCGGTGAAGGCTTCTAATGCATCGGGCCAGGGCTTAGATGCGCCCATTTCCAGCATGGCATTAAGTTTCTTGCCTACGTCCTTGTTGCCGTAAATGGTACAGCGGCTCAGCGGGCCATCATATCCGGCCTGCGCGCAGGCGGCTTTGTGGAACTGGAACTGCAGGATATGGGCGAGGAAATAACGCATATAGGGCGTATTGCCCGGAATATGATATTTCGCCCCCGGATCAAAGGCGTTCGCATCGCGGGCCACCGGTGGCCGGATGCCCTGATATTTCAGGCGCAGGTCCCACCAGCCTTGGTTATAAGTCTCCGGCGTCAGCTCCCCGTTAAACACCTGCCAGCGCCATTGGTCCACCATCAGGCCAAAGGGCAGGAATGCCACCTTGTCCAGAGCCCGGCGCATGAGCAATCCAATGTCGCCCTCTGGTCCCGGAACCTTGTCAATCAGGCCAAGCTGTTTTAAGTAATCCGGGGTAATGCTAAGCGCAATGGCATCGCCAATGGCCTCATGGAAACCGTCATTGGCCCCGCCCTGATGGAGCGTGCTTTGGTTTTGATAGGCCCGTTGATAGAAATTATGCCCGAGCTCATGATGAATGGTTTTAAAATCTTCCGCATTGATCTTGGTACACATTTTAATGCGGACATCATCCTTACTGTCAATGTCCCACGCGCTGGCATGACATTGAACCTCCCGGTCGCGGGGTTTGGTAATCAGGGACCGTTCCCAGAAAGTATCCGGCAGCGGATCAAGGCCCAGCGAGGTGAAAAATTGCTCACCGGTTTTCACCATCTTGACCTCGTCATAGCCCTTTTCTTTTAAGGACGCGGTGAGGTCATAGCCAATGCTGCTGCCTTCGGGCGCGACAAGTTCATATATATTGCCCCATTGCTGAGCCCACATATTACCCAACAGGTGCGCCGGAATCGGTTGATCCAGCGGCACAATATCATCACCGTATTTCTCATTCAGCTTGGCGCGCACATGACATTGCAGGCTGTCATAAAGCGGCTTTACCTGACCCCACAGACGGTCGGCTTCTTTGCGGAAATCATCGGCGGGCATATCATATCCCGCGCGCCACATATAACCCACATCGCTATAGCCAAGTTCCCTGGCCCCCTTGTTGGCAATAGCCACCATGCGGGCATATTTATCCTTCATGGCCGGGGAAATGGTCCGCCAGGCTTCCCAGGCTTTCAGCAGTTCCGCCGGGTCACGGGACTCGGCCATCACGTCTTCCAACTGGCCCAGCGTGCGTCCATCGGGGCCTCTGCCCGTGGCATACATGCTATCGAGGTCAGCGGATATGGTGGCCAGTTCCTTGTTCTCTGCCGCATTGGTCGGCGCCGGCAGGGTAATGCCCAGCTTGATCATTTCCATCTTGCGCCGCAAAACCGGATCAAGGTCAAGGGTGTTGAACTGTTTGGCTTCATTAGCGTATTTCACCGCCAGCGCCGTCATGTCGCCGCCAACTTTTGCGGCCATGGCGTTGGTGTCCACGGTCATGAAATTGGCCTGAACCCAGAATACCCGGGCAGCAAATTCACTTTTCTCGGCAAAGTCTGCTTCCACCGTATCAACAAAGGCCTGTGCCTCTGCCGGGGTGACAATTTTCACGTCCTTATCCGTTTCAACGCTAATGTTACATCCGGCCAGCATAAGCGCAATTACCAGAATACTTGTCTTTCCAATCATTATGAAACTCCCTTGGGTTATTTAATCTGTTTATGTTTCTTGGCGGCGGCAATATAGGCTTTCACCTGTTCTTCCAGTATGTCCAGCGGCATGGCCCCCTGTGTCAGGATAACATCGTGGAAAGCCCGCAAGTCGAAATCCTTGCCCAATGCCTTTTTGGCCATATCACGCAGTTCCAGAATTTTCAGCATGCCCATTTTATAGGCCAGTGCCTGTCCGGGCCAGACCATATAGCGTTCAATCTCCGCCACCACATCGCTCATAGTATAGCCCGTATTGCGGAACATGTAATCTATGGCCTTCTCGCGGGTCCATTTCTTATAATGCAGACCCGTATCCACCACCAGCCGCACGGCGCGGAATAATTCCGCCTGCAAACGGCCAATATCATCAAAGCTGTTGTCCTGCAAACCCAATTCCTTGGCCAGCCGTTCGGAATAGAGCGCCCAGCCTTCTATGTAAGCCGTATAGCCGCCGAATTTGCGAAACATGGGAATGTCTTTCAGCTCCTGGGCAATGGCGATTTGAAAATGATGGCCGGGAACCGCCTCATGATAGGCCAGCGTGCGCATGCCGTATTTCGGGGTTGCCTTGATGTCATAAAGATTGGCCCAGAAAATGCCGGGCCGCGAACCGTCCAGCGCCGGACCGGAATAATAGGCACCGGGGGCGGATTTTTCCGAGAATTTCGGCACCCGCCGTACCTCAACCCCCATTTTGGGCACCACATTGAATACATCCCGCACCCGCCCGTTCACTTCCTCTATGATGGTGGCGTAATCTTTCAATATCCGGGCGCGGCCCTTGTCATCATCACTATAATAAAAACGGTCTTCCTTGGCCATATCCTGTATCAGGGCCTCAAAACCTTTAGTGGTATCATAGCCCTCTTTTTTCAGGATCGACATAATCTCGCCCTGTATGCGGGCCACTTCGCGCAGACCAAGGGCGTGAATCTGCGCCGCCGTCATATTGGTGGTGGTGCTTTCGTGGATTTTTGCCTGATAATAGTTATCACCGTCCGGCAGTTTCCAGACACCCGCATCATTGCTGGCCACCTTTTCCTGCGCCTTTAAAAATCCGAGCATCTCATCATAGGCCGGATAGACCGTTTGTTTGATGGCAGTCACTGCCTTGGCATAGAGGGCAGCCTTGGCCTTGTCATCGACGTCTTTTAGGTCGGCCACTTTACTGGCGAATGTCTTATAGAGAATATTGTCCTTTGGGGCCTGTTTGGTGAAAGCCTCATTGGCGGCTATTACTTTACCAAGCAAAGATTTGGGCAGGATGATGCCCTTTTCCTGCTGAATTTTCATGCGCGCCAGAATATCTGCAAACTGCGCCTTTACCCCGTAAAGGCGGGCAATATAATCCTCGGCCTCCTCAGGCGAATTTATCTGGTGATAGCCATTCATAAACAACGGATAGTCGTTCATCAGGCCGTCCAACTGAGTTATGCTATAGCCATGAAAGCGGTATTTCTCGAGGGCAAAATCATTTTCCATCTGCCACGCCATAAGCCGGGCCGACAGCCGTTCATCGGCATTCAGTTTTTTCACATCATAGCTTTTCAGCAGATCATAATTATGATGTTCCAGCGCCATATTCTTTTCTTCATGGGCCAGTGAGCGGTCATCAAGTTTATTATGACGCCATTTCTTGCCCTGCTGTTCCATAAAGCGGGTATAGGTCAGGCCTTCCGGGGAATCCATCAGGCTTTCTTCAAAAACCTGCTGAAAGAAATCATTGATTTCAACGGGAGCCTTGTCAACGGCAAAGGCGGCGGCGCTGCTCATCAGCGTGACAACCGCACCGGAAATAATTTTATGTTTGAATGATGTGAAACAAGACAATATCAGTCCTCCTTAATTGTAACGCGCAAACGTTAGCAAATGGGTGGGAATTGTCCTATCAAAAACGCCGTAAAAAAACAAATAAAGCGGCAGATACGTTATATCCACCGCTTTATAAAATTATCTTCTGATCAAGGGCCGAAAATCGAAATAATCGATCAACCTTTTTTCAGGTAATCATTGCACAGCTTTTCAGCAATCTGAATCGCATTCAGGGCCGCGCCCTTCAGCAGATTGTCAGACACGCACCACAGGTTGATCCCGTTTTCCACGGTCACATCGCGGCGCATACGGCTGATATAGGTGGCAAATTCCCCGACGCAGTCGATGGGCGTGATATAACCGCCGTCTTCCCGCTTGTCGATCACCATAATACCCGGTGCGCCGCGCAGAAGGTCATATATCTCCGCCTCATCCACCGGGTTTTCAAACTCGATATTGATGGATTCTGAATGGCCAAGGAACACCGGCACCCGCACGCAGGTGGCGGTCACGCGAATATCCGGATCAAGAATTTTGGCGGTCTCGGCCACCATTTTCCATTCTTCCCTGGTATCACCGCTGTCCATGAACACGTCAATATGAGGGATCACATTAAAGGCAATCTGTTTGGGATATATTTCCGGCTCCACCGGATCATTGACAAAAATCGCCCGGGTCTGGCTCCAAAGCTCATCCATGGCCGCGCGGCCACTACCCGATACGGACTGATAGGTTGAGACCACCACCCGCTTGATTTTGGCATAGTCATGAAGCGGCTTTAGGGCCACCATCATCTGCGCCGTGGAGCAATTGGGATTGGCAATGATATTTTTTTTGGTATAGCCCGCGATGGCCCCGCCGTTCACTTCCGGCACGATCAGCGGCACATCCGGGTCCATGCGGAAATGAGAGCTGTTATCAATCACCACGCAGCCCTGCGCCCCGATCTTTTCAGACCATTTTTTGGACACCGCACCACCCGCCGACATGAGCGCAATATCCGTGCCGGCGAAATCATACTCATCAAGGCATTTGGTTTTTATGGTCCGGTCGCCAAAGGTAACCTCCTGCCCCAGAGACCGGCGAGAGGCCAGCGCCACCACTTCCGATGCGGGGAATTGACGTTCCGCCAGTATATTCAACATTTCCCGGCCAACATTTCCGGTTGCGCCGACAACGGCAACTTTATAAGACATAATTCACTCCAATGATTATCTGTTCAGGCTGTCCAGCGCCTGTAAAATACTGTCGCCCATAACGGCGGTTGAAACCTTGGCCTTGCCCGGCTGCATAATATCCGCCGTACGCAGCCCGCCCGCCAGAACCCTCTTGACCGCATCCTCAATAAGCTGTGCTTCATCGGCGCAGTCATAGGTATAGCGCAAGGCCATGGCAAGGCTCATAATAGTGGCAATGGGATTGGCCACACCCTGACCTGCAATATCCGGCGCACTGCCGTGAACCGGCTCATACATAGCACCGCTTCCCTCAGCCCCGAGTGCCGCAGAGGGTAACATGCCAAGAGAGCCCGTGAGCATAGCCGCCACATCGCTGAGCAGATCACCAAACAGGTTATCGGTTACAATCACATCAAACTGTTTGGGATTGCGCACCAGTTGCATGGCACAGCTGTCGGCCAACATATGGTCCAGCTTGATCGTGGGATAGTCGGCCCCGATTTTGGTCACTTCCTCCCGCCACAAGAGGCCGCTTTCCATCACATTGGCCTTGTCGCAGGATGTCACCCGGCCATCCCGCTTGGCAGCCATATCAAAGGCTACCCGGGCGATACGGTGTATTTCCGACGTGGTGTAAACCTGCGTATTGACGCCGCGCCGTTCGCCGTTTGGCAAATCCTCAATGCCGCGCGGCTCACCAAAATATACCCCGCCGGTCAGCTCGCGCACGATCATAATATCAAGGCCGCTCACCAGTTCCGGTTTCAGGCTGGAAGCCTCCACCAGCGCATCAAAGCAGATGGCCGGACGCAGATTGGCGAACAATTCAAGCTCCTTGCGCAGGATCAGCAAACCCGCCTCCGGGCGTTTGTCATAATCGACCCCGTCCCATTTCGGCCCGCCCACGGCCCCCAGCATAACCGCATCAACCTCTTTGGCACAGGCCAGCGCATCGTCAGACAAGGGCTTGCCATAAGCATCATAGGCCGCGCCGCCCACATGATCCTCATGGACGGTGAAATCAAGGCCGCGATGGTTCGCCAGCCAGTCAATGACCCGCCGGGCCTCGGCCATGATTTCCGGACCAATCCCGTCGCCGGGCAACATGAGAAGTGATAGTTTTCTGGCCATGATTTAATCCTTAAACAACCACGGCTGGCTGAGCCGTGTTTTCGCTTCATAATCTTTGATCACATCTTTTTTCTGCAACGTCAGGCCAATATCATCCAGCCCGTTCAGCAAACAATGACGGCGATAGGGATCGATCTCAAATGAAACCGTGCCGCCGTCCGGGCCGGAAATTTCCTGTTTCTCAAGATCAACGGTAATGATGGCATTGGCCCCCCGCCCGGCATCATCCATCAACAGATCAATGGTCTCTTGCGGCAGGATAATCGGCAGCAGGCCGTTCTTGAAACAATTGCCGTAAAAAATATCGGCAAAGCTGGGCGCGATGATGCATTTGATGCCAAAGTCCTTCAGGGCCCAGGGCGCATGTTCGCGGCTGGAGCCACAACCGAAATTCTCGCCCGTGACCAGAATTTCTGCCGTCCGATACGCCGGTTGATTCAAAACAAAATCCGCCCGCTCCGTCCCGTCATCTTGATAGCGGATATTGGTGAAGGCATGTTTGCCAAGACCGGTCCGCTTGATGGTTTTCAGGAACTGCTGGGGGATGATCATATCCGTGTCAATATTGGCCATGGGCAGAGGGGCCGCAACGGCGCTTAGTCTGGTGAATTTATCCATGGTCAAAGCTCCCTGACGTCAGTTAAATAGCCGGTTATGGCCGCCGCCGCCGCCATGGCCGGGCTCATGAGATGAGTGCGGCCCTTTGGCCCCTGACGGCCTTCAAAATTCCGGTTTGAGGTGGAGGCACAGCGTTCCTGCGGTCCCAGCTTATCCGCATTCATGGCCAGGCACATAGAGCATCCCGGCTCCCGCCAGTCAAAACCCGCGTCGATCAATATCTGGTCCAGCCCCTCGTCCTCGGCCTGTGCCTTGACCAGCCCGGACCCCGGCACCACCCATGCGGTTACATGGTCGGCCACCTTGCGGCCCTTGACCACATCTGCCACCGCGCGAACATCCTCTATCCGGCCATTGGTGCAGGAGCCAACAAATACCCGGTCAATCTTCACATCTTGTAATTTCTGACCCGGCTCCAGCCCCATATAATCCAGCGCACGCTCAATGGAAGCATCGCCGTTCGCTGAGGGTACAGCGCCCGTGATCGGCAGAACGTCCTGCGGGCTGGTGCCCCATGTGACCTGCGGGATAATATCTTCTGCCTTCAGGAAAATTTCCTTGTCATAGGCGGCCCCCTCGTCAGAGGGCAGGGTCTTCCAATAGCTGACCGCCTGCTCAAAGCCCGCGCCCTTGGGCGATTGTGGCCGGCCCATCACATATTCAAAGGTTACCTGATCGGGGGCAATAATGCCGGACCGCGCCCCGGCCTCAATGGACATATTGCACAGGGTCATGCGCCCTTCCATACTGAGGCTGCGAATGGCGGAACCGGTGAATTCAACCACATAGCCCGTCCCGCCCGCCGTGCCGATTTTGCCAATGATGGCCAGCGCAATATCCTTGGCACTGACCCCCTGCCCCAGCGTGCCGTCCACATCAATGCGCATATTCTTCTGACGTTTCAGGATCAGGGTCTGGGTCGCCATCACATGTTCGACTTCGGACGTGCCGATGCCGAAGGCTAACGACCCAAAGGCCCCGTGGGTTGAGGTATGGCTATCACCGCAAACGATGGTCATGCCGGGCAGGGTGAACCCCTGTTCCGGGCCGACAATATGGACAATGCCCTGACGCACATCCATCATGGGGATATAGTCCACGCCGAACGTTTCGCAGTTTTTTTCCAGCGTATCCAGTTGTATCTGGCTGTCCTGTGCATTGATTGCCGTGGCCCGGTCGGGGCCGGTGGGCACATTATGATCCGGCACCGCCAGCATGGCGGCGGGCTGGGCCAATGAGCGTCCCGCGTCCGCCAAACCTTCGAAAGCCTGTGGGCTGGTGACCTCATGGATGATCTGGCGATCAATATAGATCAGGCAGTTCCCATCGGCCTGCTGTTCCACAATATGGCTGTCCCATAATTTGTCATAAAGCGTTCGTTGCATCGTCATTTCCCTATAAAAAAAGGGGCTCGTTTGAATCGAGCCCCTTGTGTCTTTTTTGGGCTCTGTCTTTCAGCCCGGATTTTCTTAATAATTTAAGTCAATCAGGCTTCCTCTGAGGGGGTAATGTCCTCAGTTTTCTTGGGCGCTGATTTTTTCATCCAGTCTTTTCTTTCCGCAATACGGGCTTTCTTGCCGCGCAGAGGACGCAGATAGTATAGTTTCGCACGCCGGACTTTACCACGGCGGATCACTTCTATGCTGTCCACATTTGGCGAATAAAGCGGGAAGATACGTTCAACCCCTTCGCCATAAGAAATTTTACGGACCGTGAAGGAGGAATTCAGCGCCCGGTTGGAGCGGGCAATACATACCCCCTCATAGGCCTGAATACGCTCGCGCGTGCCTTCGATAACTTTCACATTTACCCGAAGCGTATCACCAGCGGCAAATTCAGGGATTTCCTTACCGTCTGTGAGCTTGGCAATCTGCTCTTTTTCAAATTTTTCAATAATATTCATAACAGTCTCTCTTTTCGCTGACCCGCTTATATAGCAAGGGTCTTTAGATTCCAATAGCAAATTTCATCATCTTTTTTTCACGTCATTTTTGCCGTGAATATAGTTTTCCCAAAGGTCCGGACGCCGGGTCCGTGTCAGTTCCTCTGACCGGGTTCGCCGCCATTCCTTTATCTTGCCGTGATGCCCCGATTGAAGCACCGCCGGTATTTCGCGCCCTTCCCATATTTTGGGACGGGTATAATGGGGATACTCAAGCAACCCCACCTCAAAACTCTCCTCATCCAGCGTCGCCGCGTCACCGATCACCCCCGGTATGGTCCGCACCACCGCATCCATCAAGGCCATGGCCGCCAGTTCACCACCAGACAGGACAAAATCACCGAGGCTGACCTCAATGATATCGCGCCCTTCCAGCACCCGCTCATCCACGCCCTCAAAACGGCCACAGATCAGCGTGATGCCTTTCTTCGCCGCAAAATCCCGAACCATATCCCGGTCCAGCCTTTTGCCGCGCGGTGATAAATAGACCAAAGGCCATTTATCACTACTTTTGGCATCACAGCTCACATCATCAATGGCCGCCGCCAATATATCCGCCCGCATGACCATGCCCGGACCACCGCCCGCCGGCGGCGTGTCCACCGTGCGGTGCTTATCCGTGGCATAATCCCGGATCTGCACCACATCCATGGCCCATAACCCCTTGTCCAGCGCCTTACCCGCAAGGGATACCCCAAGCGGCCCCGGAAACATTTCCGGATACAAAGTGAGTATCTGCGCTGTCCAGAGCGGCTCAGTCATCTGACATCTGATCGCCGCCGAACGCGGCCCGATCAATCACCAGATAACCGGCGTCTATATTTACCTCCGGCACGAACTCGTCCCGGAAGGGATACATCTGTGTGCCGGACGCAGGGCGGTTCTGAACATCATCCAGAAGCACCTCTAACACATCTCCGGCACCAAAATTATATATGGACTGAACCACCCCGAACGCGGCACCGTTCAAATCTTTGGTGATCAGCCCCTCCATATCTTCATAGTAATAGCTGCCGTCTTCTTCGATTTCTGGCAACCCGTCCCGTGAGACATAGAGTTTCAAACCTTTCATGGCTTCTGCCTGATCCCGGCTTTCAACACCGGCCATCTGACAGGCATAGCCTACCTTGATCTTATGCATCAATGTTACCTGACGCTTCTCACCTGTGCTAGACAGGTCGGGGAAAATCATCACCGGCCCCCGGTCCAACACGGATTTCAGATCATCGGTAAAAACCTTGAGCCGAACCGCCCCCTTGACCCCGACCGCCCCGACGATGACCCCGACTGAAATCCATTTTGGATCAATGTCGGGCTCTTCACGCCGGGAATGTACATAGTTTGGTCGCGCCATGACGGTTCTTTCCGGGCCTGAAAGATTTAGGCCTTTTCCTCTGAAGTTTCTTCAGCAGGGGCAGCAGCAGCTTCAGCGGCTTCCTGTTTAGCGGTTTCTGCGGCTTCGGCCTTGGCCTGTTTTGCTTCCACACGCTCCAGAGCCTTGGCACCAGGCTTGGCTTTGTTAGGGTTATTGCTGGCTTCCCGTTTCATGAGACCAGCCGCATCCAGAAAGCGGGCCACACGGTCCGTTGGTTTCGCGCCCTGACCCAGCCAGTATGTGATCCGGTCTTCGACCAGACGCACACGGTCCGCGTGATCCTTGGGCAGAAGCGGGTTATGAGTACCCACTTTTTCAATATAGCGGCCATCACGGGGGGAACGCACATCCGCAACAACAATCCGGTAATAGGGGCGCTTTTTGGCACCGCCGCGAGCTAATCTGATTTTAACAGCCATTCCGGCTAATCCTTTCTTTGGTTTTTTAAATATTCAATGTTTGGTTTAATTATTTGTAATTATTCAAGGGGGATAACTCCCCCGGTCTCGCGACCTCCCCCTCCTCGTATTAACTCGGGCGGCCTTTGGCCTTGCCTCAGCCCTTTGGGCTTCGGTTACTGAGTTATGCCCGGTGAGGGTTTATCTATTTCGGCAATAAATTCTCCATTCCGGGGGGAAGTTGGCCGGGGAGGGGCATGCCGCCACCCTTGCCCATCTTGCCCATTTTCTTCATCATGCCAGCCATCTGCTTTTGCATCTTGATCAGCTTGTTCACATCCTGCACCGTCACCCCGGACCCGGCGGCAATTCTTTTCTTGCGCGAGGCGTTCAGGACTTTCGGGAATGTGCGTTCCTTGGGCGTCATGCTGTTGATGATCGCTTCCTGCCGTTTCAGGAGATTGTCATCAATTTTGGCACTGGCCATCTGTTTCTGCATCTTGCCAATACCCGGCAACATACCCAATATGCTGGCCATACCGCCCAGTTTCTTCATCTGACGAAGCTGGGACCGCAGATCGTCAAAATCGAACTGGCCCTTCTTCATCTTCTTGATCATTTTTTCGGCATCTTCGGCCTCAATGGTCTCGGCGGCTTTCTCCACCAGCGACACCACATCGCCCATACCCAAAATCCGCGACGCCACCCGCTCGGGATGGAATTCCTCCAGATCGTCCAGCTTCTCACCGACCCCCACCAGTTTGATGGGTTGCCCGGTCACGGCCCGCATGCTGAGCGCCGCCCCGCCGCGCCCGTCACCGTCCATACGGGTCAGGACAACACCGGTAATGCCGATCTGATCACTGAACTGCTGGGCCACATTGACCGCGTCCTGCCCGGTCAGGCTATCGACCACCAGCAGGGTTTCATGGGGCGAAGTCGCGCCCTTGACCCCGATAACCTCGGCCATCAATGTCTGATCAATATGCAAACGGCCCGCCGTATCCAGAAGCACAACATCCATGCCCTGTAATTTTGCCGCCGTCATCGCCCGCCGGGCAATATCCACCGGCATCTGACCCTCAACGATGGGCAGGGTCGCAACCCCAATCTGTTCGCCCAGAATTTTCAGCTGTTCCATGGCCGCCGGGCGATAGATATCCAGCGAGGCCATCATGACCTTTTTATTCTCTTTTTCCGTAAGCCGCTTGGCGATCTTGGCCGCCGTGGTGGTCTTACCGGAGCCTTGCAAGCCCACCATCAGGATGGGCACCGGCGCCACCGCCGCCAAACTTATACCGACGGTCTCACTGCCCAGCATATCCACCAGATGATCATTGACGATCTTGACCACCTGTTGTCCGGGAGAGACGGACTTCATGACTTCATGTCCGATAGCGCGCTCGGTAACTTTGGCGACAAAGTCCTTGACCACGGACAGGGCAACATCGGCTTCCAGCAGCGCAATACGCACTTCGCGCATGGCGGCCGTCACGTCCGCCTCTTTCAGCGCACCGCGTCCCTTTAACTTGTCAAATATACCGCCAAGCTTATCGCTTAAACTGTCAAACATTTTTATTTTGCCTCAATCGCCGGCGCTCACGCTCAGGCTTTCCTCGTATTAACTCGGGCGGCCACTTGGCCTTTCTTCGCTTCGCTCATTTATATTTTGCCTCAATCACACAACACAAACGCACCAGTGGGCGAACCTTCGCTGACTGGTGGACATCCTTGGACGCATTACTTCTGCAAATCCGTGATAGTTGGGCGGAAAATATGGGGATTCTGCCCAAGAGTCAAGTTCTTGTTTCCCGAAGCTAAAAAAAATGCCATAAGTTCACAAAATAAAAACTTACAGAAAAATATAGAAGGAACTTTGCCATAATGTCTAACCGATTGAAAACAGCACTTGCCATCGGCGGATTGACCACGATGTTAATGACCTCCCAGGCCCAGGCCGGGCTGGACGGGAACCCGTTCGAGGGGCTGTATCTGGGCTTCAATGCCAATTATTCCAAAGTAACCGCAGATGCCACCTATGAAATTCTGGATGCCAATACCAACTCATTTGGTGGCATATCTTCAAGCAGCAACAGCACCGGATACGGCGGCGTTTTATATGGCGGCATCGGCACCAACATCTGGGGGCCTATGTATGTGGGGATCGAGGCCGGTCTGGGTGTCAATGGCGGCACCTCTCTTGTCACCGACGGCACAAATACTGTTGGGCTGAAAGCCGGTTTCTCCCTTGACGTTACGACCCGCGTCGGCATGGCCGTATCCGACCGGATTTTGTTGTATGCGCTGGGCGGATATACCTCCATAAAATTCAGCAACAAGGGTTTTGCTAATGGCCAGTCAAAAGGGCTTGGCGGATACCGTTACGGGGCGGGCTTTGAAGTTGGCATAATGGAAGATATTGCTCTGCGCGTGGAATATGTCAGAACCGCACATGCCGCCGTCACCTGGACACAGGCGGGCGACAGCTTTCGCTTTGATCCCAGTACGCAAGTCTTTAGAATCGGTGTTGTCCTTCACATGGATTAACCAACGAAGGGGAAGTTCTATTCGTCTTTCCCCTCGACACCCATCAGTTTCTCACTATGGATAACTACATTTTCCTTAAGACGGGCCATGAAATTTTTTTTGCTCAGGCCGTGTTCAATGGGCGGATGATATTCCATTATAATAGTGCCCGGCCTGTTAAAGGGACTACCCTTCAGCCAATGAACGCCGGTATTTGTTGACGCACAGATGACCGGGATATCCACATCGCGCTGCATGTAATAGACCCCGGACTTAAGCCGCTTGCGCTTGCCCGGCGAAACACGGGTGCCTTCGACAAAAAGCAACAACGGTATTTTTTGTTTTAAAAGCAGTTTTGAAATTGCCACGGTTTTATCCTTTGCCTCCCCCTTGCCCCGATCAATGGGAATGACCTCCATCTTTTTCAACACCTGTTTAAAACCCATAACCTTGAACAGCTCAGCCTTGGCCAGCGCCGTAAGATTTGGCATCCGGCGATAGGTAATCAGAGCTTCCAGATTACTCATATGTTTACAACATAAAATGAACCCCTGATCCTTTGGCAGATTCTCCAGCCCCCGTTCCTCCAGCTTTATACCGCCGATTTTATCCAGAAGATAAAATACAGTGTCAAACCACATGGACAGAGCGCGGCGCATAGGGACCGGTGATTTCAGAAAAGACAGGGGAACGAGGACAAAAATAACCCATGTGGGGCCAAGCGTCCAAAAAAGTATATTGTAAATCAGGGAGCGGATATAACTCATAAAAAGAATACTCGGCTTTTTCAGGGATCCAAAAGAGATTTCAGCGGCATATTATTTATTTCATATCAGTTTGTCAAAGCCTGTGCTGTCGCTGACTTATAATTAATAGAATCCAGATAATGGCCATATTTATAATAAATGTCCGCCGCCCGTTCATCCTTCTCTATCCAGTCATATATTTTCTGCTCTGCCGCGTGAGCTTTTTCAGCATGCCCCGCCCCTTCATAACTTTTCATCAGCATATACCAACCAAATATCTGGAAAGGGTAATCACGCGCCATTGACTTGAAAAGATCAATGCTTTTCTCCCAATTCTGATCAATATAATTGGGATTATTGAGGAAATTAACCTCCAGATTGGCCGTATACATCAATTCTTTCAGGTCCTCAGCAGAGATTTCCGGCGTATCAAAAAGCCGTTCCCTGAAAATGGCCGTTGACCACATGGAAATATCATCCTTGATATGACCCAATTCTATGAACTGGTCATACATTTCGGAACCACGCAGGGGAACCGCAATACTGAAAGACGCCCAATCCGTTTTAAGGTTCCGGGCATATTGAATGGTTTCCTCAATCATTTCACGGGTTTCTTCCGGAAAACCGGCGATGAAAAAACAGCGCACATGAACATTCCGGTCCCGGAAATATTTAACCACCTCCACCGCCCGGTCCAGCTTGACATTCTTTTTGATAATTTTGCGCTGAACATAGGGGGAGCCGGATTCAATAGCCACATTTGTGGTCTGCATCCCGGCCTCTATCAGGGCATCCATAACATCATCAAACAAGGTATTCACCGACAGGGCATTGGGGAATTGAATCTCGAAATTGGGAATATTCCGGCCAAATTTATTTATTTCCTGCAACAGGGAGATAACTTTCTTGCGGTTGGCGGTGAAAAGATCATCCTCTGGAATATACAGGTTTATCCCGTATTTTTCATTTAACAGCCTCATTTCGGCGATAACGCTGTCATCGGAACGATACCGCATTTTCCGGCCCATGGTTGTATGGGCGGCGCAGAATGTGCAGGAAAACGGGCAACCCCGGGTGGTCATGATGGAAATTTCCCGTGTTTCCTGATGCGCCTCATCCCGCCATGTGGCCCGGCCCTTATCCGCCTTAATATAGGAATATATATCCAGCAAATCCCAATCGGGAAAAGACAGGTCATCAAGATTTTTGGGATTGTCCGCCAGCGGCATAGGCAGGCGGCCCTCAACATGCGTACGGCTGTAAATGCCCTGTACCTGCGGCACATCCCCCTTTTGCAACTGCCGGACAAATTCCGGGAAAGCGAAATCACATTCACCCCGCGCCGCATAATCAAGGTCCGGGTGATCCATAACCGCGTTGACCGCGTTGGTGGTATGGTTGCCGCCCGCCACAAGTGTCGCCTTGGGCCATATCTTTTTATGGGCTGTGGCCGCCGCATTGAAAAACGGGTGAATGATGGAGAACAACATGGAATAGCATATCAAATCCGGTGTGAATTCCCCGGCCATTTCCCCGGCCAGCACCCGGATCATTTCCGCACTGTCCGAATAGCGTTCCGGATTGGTTTTCACCTCACGCAAATAATCCAGAACGCGCACCTCCACATTCTGAACTTTTGATTTCAGGTTTGATGACAGATAGAGAATACCCAGCGGAATAACCATGGTATGGGGCATGGCATTCTTCTTGGCCAATATAAGATCGACCTCATGCATGGGAATAGTTGGAAAATTGATGAATAATATTTTAAGGGGTTTTGTCATACTTGTTTGATTATCCTCAACAATGTGGGTGTGAGCGAGATATTATAACGCAAAAAGATTAACAAAACTGTCGTTCTTAAAATATAGCGGGTTACACAAAGAAACACAAGATCACTTACCCAGGGTCCGTGGACAATTCAGCAGTTAAATGTTGACAGTGCATATATAATTGCTATGTTATCACTGTAAACATATTAGCTGATTCTATCCCGGCACCCATGATGAGAAGGTAATGACCGAAAATAATATATACCAAAATGAGAAGACATCTGAAACCTTAAACAACAAGGATAAATCAGCCACATTCTGGAGCCGTAACAGCCTGCGGCTCATGCTGATAGTCGTCATTATCATTGCCGTGTCCGGAACCATATTCTTTATCAGGTCATCTGCGCTCGCCAGCCTGAACAGGGATCAGGAGGCTCTGACCCATGCCATCGCAGTCAGCACAACCACCCTTCAGGCGGAAAGCCACTATCAGGTAAAACAGAAATATTCCGGTAGCATCACGGCGGGCCGGGAAAGCGACCACGGGTTCGACCGGGCTGGTCTGCTGGCCGACGTTATGGTGGATGAGGGGGATCAGGTGCTTAAGGGTGACATTCTGGCCCGGCTTGACATGCGCCGGCTTGACGCCAGAGAACAGGAACTCAACGCCGACCTTGCCCAGACAGAGGCCCTGAACCGGGAGGCCATCGCCCGCCTTGACCGGGCCGAGGCAACCTTTGGCCGTTTCCGGGTTCTGGTAAAAAAGAAACATATATCCGAAGAAAAATTTGATCAGGTTAAATTTGACCTGATCGCCCTCAAGGCCCGAAAAGTCGCCACCACCGCCGCCGTTTCAAAATCACGGGCCGCCTTGGAAAGCCTGAAAATAGACCGGGATCTGGCCACCCTGACGGCACGATTTGATGGCAGCATCACCCGCCGTTATCTGGATGAAGGAACCGCCATCGCCGCCGGGACACCGGTTGTGCGCCTGATAGAGGATAAAAAGCTGGAAATTCATGTGGGACTGCCTGCGGCAACGGCCTCTGCTCTGATACCGGGCGAGCTTCATATGTTCCGTTATCAGGGCCGCAAGGTCATGGCGAAATTACGGTCTGTCCTGCGAAATGTTGACCCGTCCACACGCACCGTGACCGCTATTTTTGACGTTATAGACGGCGGCGAGAATATGCGCTCCGGCGACCTTGCCCAATTTTCCATTCTAACGGATATTCAGCAACCCGGATACTGGTTGCCCACCGGCGCATTGGCCGAAAGCCGCCGGGGGTTATGGAGTGTCTATAGCCTGAAACCCTATGAGGGAAAGACGGAATATGCCACCCTGTCCCGGCAGGAATTACAGGTGATTTATACGGACGGCGACCGGGTATATGTTCAGGGCACATTGCAGGACGGTGACCGGGTAGTGACGCAGGGCATCCACCGGCTTGTGCCCGGACAATTGGTCCGCCTGTCCAAAGATGACCCCAGAGATAACCAATGATGTGGAGCAATCTTTTCTTCCGAAATCGCCGTCTGACGGTGCTGATCATCGGCCTGATCATTGTGGCGGGATTTTCCGCCATCGGGTCTTTGCCCCGTCAGGAAGACCCCAGCCTGACCCATCGTTTTGATTCCGCAAACACGCCCTTCCCCGGTGCCAGCGCCGAACGGGTTGAGGCTCTGGTCACGGAAAAGATTGAGGCTCATTTAAGCGAAATTGACGAAATCAAACGGCTCAAAAGCACCTCGCGCACCGGCATGTCCACAGTGGCCATTCAACTGGAGGACTGGGTCAAAAAGAGCGAGGTGGACAATGTCTGGTCACAGGTCCGCGACAAGCTGAAAGACGCCCAGCAGGATTTGCCGGACGGGGCGGGAACGCCCTATATTCTTGACCGGAAATCGGCGGTTTTCACCTATATGGTTGGCCTGACATGGCAGCTACCCACAGAGCCGCAGGTGGATATTCTGGGCCGTTTTGCCAAAGAGCTTGAGCGGATCATATCGCCCCTGCCCGGTACCGAGGAAACCGATGTTTTCGGTGAGCTGGACGAAGAATTCATCGTCACCATTGATCCTGATGCCCTGGCCTCTGTCGGGCTGACCGTCCGGGATGTCTCCGACGCCATCGCCCGCACAGATTCCAAAGTCCCCGCCGGACAGTTTCGGGGCCGTCAGCATGATCTGGTTCTGGAAGTGGGCGGCGAGCTTAAATCCGAAGACCGCATTCGTAATATCCCGCTAAAACAAACCGCAGACGGGCGTTTCCTTAGGGTGCGTGATGTGGCGAACGTGCGCAAGGGCTATCGCAACCCCCCGTTAAGCATGGCTCTGCTCAATGGACAGCGCGGCATCATCGTCGGGGCCAAGGTCAATGACACCGTCCGGGTTGACCATTGGGTGGCGCAGCTGAATTCAGAACTGGAAAAGTTCCGCAAGACCCTGCCTGATGGCATCAAGGCCGAGGTCATTTTCAATCAGGATGTCTATTCCGCCCAGCGCCTGTCCACGTTAGTGGGCAATGTTTTTCTGGGCGCAGGGATAATTATCCTGATCATGGTTTTAATGATGGGCTGGCGATCCGCCATTCTGGTGGCCACCGCCCTGCCGCTGACCGTGCTGATCGTTATGGCTACCTTTCACTTGATGGATATTCCCCTGCATCAGATGTCCATCACCGGCCTGATCATCGCCCTTGGCCTGTTGATTGACAATGCCATTGTTGCCGTGGATGAATATCGCAAATGCCGCCGCCAGGGCAATGACGTGCCCGCCGCCATATCCAAAATGGTCAAACATCTGTTCATCCCCCTGCTGGCGTCAACCGTAACCACATCGCTGACCTTCATGCCCATTGTCCTCTCCCCCGGGGCCACGGGCGAGTTTATCGGCACCATGGGGCTTGCGGTGATTATTTCGCTCTTTGCCTCCCTGTTTCTGTCCATGACCATCATTCCGGCGCTGGCCGGATATTTTGACCGGGGCGAGTTGCTGGAAGCCAAATGCGGTATCCTGCAAAGTGGCTACAGCAATCTGGCTCTCAAGGAAAAATACCGGGCCGTCCTGCGCTGGTGCATGGATCACCCACGCAAAGCCGTTCTGATATCCATCACCCTGCCCCTGCTTGGTTTTGGCTTAAGCACCACCTTGGTTCAGCAGTTCTTCCCGCCCGTGGACCGGGACCAGTTTCAGATACAGATGACCCTGCCGCCCGAGGCCAGCATTGGGGAAACCGCCCGGCAAGTGGCCAAGGCGCGCGCGATCATGGCCCGTTATCCGGAAATCACCAGCGATTACTGGGTCGTCGCGGAAACGCCGCCCGCCGTATTCTATAATACCTTCCTCAATCAGGCCGGGCTGAACAGCTTTGCCGGCGGCTTTATCAACACCATATCACCTGAGGCCACGCTGGCCATCCTGCCCCGGCTTCAGCGGGATTTGATGACGGGCCTGCCCAATGCCATGATATTGGCCATCCCTTTTGAGCAGGGCCCGCCCTTTGAGGCCCCGGTGGAGATTTTCCTCTATGGACAGGATTTGAAAATACTGTCGGCCAAGGGCGAGGAAATCCGGGCCATCCTGACCCGGACCAAAAATATCACCTATACCAGCGCCAAAATTTCCCTGAGCCAACCCAAGCTCACCTTCATCCCCGATGAGGACGCGGCAGAGGCGGCGGGGCTGAAGCTCAACCAGATTGCCGAGCAACTGAATAATGCCCTCGAAGGCCGGACCGGCGGCAGTGTGCTGGAGGGTAACGAGAATCTGCCGGTGCGGGTTCAGGTGGGGGGCCGGGATCGCTCCAACCTTGATTATCTGTTCAATAACTCCCTTGTGGCGGCGGGCGGCAGCCTTGCCACCGGCGGACAGCATATGTCCGGCGTACCCCTCAGCAGTCTTGGTACATTGAAACTTGTGCCCACCTATAATACGGTGACCCGGCGCGATAGTCAGCGGCTGAATATCCTTCAGGCCTTCACCGTGCCATTCAGCCTGCCCAGTGTTGCCCTCACTGATTTTCAACGCCGTCTGAAAGAGGCGAATTTTCAACTGCCCGAAGGCTATCATATGGAATTTGGCGGCGAGACCGAAAAACGGTCCGAATCCCAGGGAAAATTATTCTCGACTGTACTGCCCCTTCTGGTGATCATGATGGGTATTCTCGTGCTGGCGTTTAACAGCTTTACGTCGGCTCTGATCATCGGAGGGGTAGCTTTTTTCAGCATGGGGCTTGCCTTTTTCGCCATCTGGCTATTCGGTTTCCCCATGGGTTTTACCGGCATCATGGGGACCATGGGCCTGATCGGGCTGGCCATTAATGACAGCATCGTGGTGCTGGCCGCCCTGCGCGCCAATGAGGAGGCCCGGGCCGCTAACCCGGATGTGATCGTTGATATTGTGGTCGGGGCCAGCCGCCATATTATCTCCACCACCCTGACCACCATCGGCGGTTTTATGCCCCTGATTATCTGGGGCGGGGGCATGTGGCCGCCGCTGGCCACCGCCATTTCCGGCGGCATGGTGGGGGCGACCCTGCTGGCACTTATTTTCGTGCCGACACTTTATTACCTGCGGGTTCGCAGGCGGGCGCGCAGGGCAGCCCTCAACAGCTTAAGACCGCTTAAAATCGCCGTATGACAGGCTGTAAAAGCGCGCCGTTAGCAAAACGCAGGAAATAAGGCTGGCGACTACCGTGCTTTCAAACAAGCCGGTCGCTCCGCGCCCCAAAGTGAAGCCCAGAAAATAGGACAGCGGAATCATCACAATGATATAGCTGAAAAAATACAGGGCCGTGGGCAGCCACACATCCCGCCGCCCGCGCAGACCATTGCCGATCACCGTCTGCATACTGTCAAATAACAGCATCCAGCCCGTCAGAATAATCAACGGCACCGTCGCCGTAACCAGCAACGGCTCATGAGTAAAGAAGGCGGCGATTTGCTCCGGATAAATCAACAGAACCGCCAGCAAAGGTATCATAGTCAGAAAGTTAAGCAAAATACCGCAAGTCCCGGCCAGCAACAGATCCTTGTGATCCTTGCGGCCCAGCGCAATCCCCACCCGGACCGCCGTGGCCCCGGCGATACCATAAGCGATCATATAGGGAATGCCATAAACATTAAAGGCAATGGCCATGGCCCCCAGGGTCAATGGCCCGATCCAGCCGGCGAACACCTCCAAAGTGGCGAACCCCATATGCTCGGCCCCGTTGGTCAGGCCCGCGCCGTAACCAATATGGCGCAGTCTTTTCCACTTGTGAAAGCGTAAATCCACACTAGCCCGGATACCAAATTTCGCATGATCCGCCATTCTGAAAATATAGACAATCAAGCCCACGGCCAGAAATGTTCTGACGATGGTCGTTGCCCAGGCCGACCCCACCGCCCCCATGGGGTCAAACCCGAAATGACCGTAAACCAGCATCCAGTTGAAAAATATATTGACCAGATTGGCCAGCAGCATGAAAACCATCCCCGGCAGGGGTTTGTTGATCCCCTCCAGAAAAAACGTGCTGGCCAGCATGATGGTGGTCATGGGAATGCCAAGGGCCACCGCCCGCATCACCGCCCCGCCGCCGCGTGCAATCTCCGGCTGTTGGCCCAGCATCAGCAACAGGCTCTCCCCAAACATACAGACCGCAAAACCGGCCATGCCCAGGGCAAAGCCATAAGGCAAAGACCGCCGCCAGATACGCCCGCATTTCTTGTAATCCTCAGCGCCAAAAGCATTGGAGGTCAGCACCATGGTCCCCATCATCAGGCCGATGGAAATAACGATCACCGTCATCACCGGCACGTAGCCGATGCTCTGATAAGCCAATTCCTGCGCGGAAAAACGGCCCACCATGACCGTATCCACGATACCCATAGTCATAATGCCCAGCCGTTGCAGAACCACAGGAAAAGACAGGCGCAACAGTTCCGAAAACTGCCGCAACATACGTGTCCTGACCCATCCGGGGTTATGTGGCTCTGGTTGCTTGATCATCCGTTGTTCATAGGGGGATACGGAAGGAATGTCATCTTTTTTACGCGCCGAAAAAGGCTTCCCGAATGCCATCGAACATATATTGGGTTGCCATGGCCGCCAGAATAACCCCCAAAACACGGGTGATTGCCCCGGCAACCGTATGGCCCAACATACCGATAATTTTACTGGCCGCCAATAAAATTACGACGGTAGACAGTAACGCTGCCAGCAAAGCCCCGATGACAACGCCCTGCTCATCAGAATTACCCTGATGATGGCTCATGAGCAGCATGATAGTGGCAATACTGCCCGGCCCGGATATGAAAGGGATAGCAATAGGAAAGACGGAAATGTCCTCAAAATCCTCATCGGTTTCCACGATGGCGTTCGCGCCTTCGCCATGCTCATGGGTAAGGCCCTCTGATTTCTTTTCCCGCCGTTCGGTACGTTTTTCAAACACCATCTCCAGCGCAATCATGAACAATAAAAAGCCGCCCGCCGTCTTGAAAGCCGTCATACTGATCCCCAAAGCCGACAGCAAGCCATTGCCCAAAAAGGCAAAGAGCAGCAGTATAATCGCGCCGGTGAAGCTGGCCTTGAACACCATCCGCCGTTTGAAGGCCCCGCTGGCCCCGTCGGTCATCACTGCAAATATGGGCGCAATCCCCAGAGGATCAATCACCACGAAAAAGGTGACAAAAGTCCCGATGAATAATTCATACATTTTAGCCTCCTTATATTACAGGCTCATCCACACCGGCCTGACGACAGGCGGCGGTGACGGTGTTTTTCAGCAATACCGCAATGGTCATGGGGCCAACGCCGCCCGGCACCGGAGTGATGGCGGCGGCATGTTTGATGGCCTCGTCATATTCCACATCGCCGATCAGGCGGGTTTTCCCATCCGGCTTTTCAATGCGGTTAATGCCCACATCTATGACCGTGGCGCCCTCTTTGATCCAATTGCCCTTGACCAGTTCGGGCACCCCGACGGCGGCGACCACAATATCAGCGCGCCCAACCACGGCGGCCAGATCACGGGTGCGGCTGTGGGCCATGGTGACAGTACAGTTTTCATTCAGTAATAATTGGGCCATGGGCTTGCCCACAATATTGGACCGGCCCACAATCACCGCTTCAAGGCCGCTCATATCACCGAGCCGGTCTTTCAGCATCATGACACAGCCCAGCGGTGTGCAGGGCACCATGCCCTTGCCGCCCGTGGCCAGCAGGCCGGAATTAATCACATGAAAACCGTCCACGTCTTTTTCCGGGGATATGGCATCAATGACTGCCGCTTCATTAATATGGTCCGGCAAAGGCAATTGCACCAGAATAGCATGAACCGCCGGGTCCTGATTGAGCCGGTCCACCACGGCCAGCAATTCTGCCGCGCTCACATCCGGGTCCATGCGATGCTCATAGCTGTTCATGCCCGCTTCTTTGGTGGATTTATTCTTGTTACGCACATAAATCTGACTGGCCGGATCATCGCCCACCAGCACCACGGCCAGGCCGGGGGTCAGGTCATACTGTTCCTTCAGGATCGCCACCTGACGGGCCACATCCTGTTTCAAGGCGGCGGCAAAGGCCTTGCCATCAATCACATCTGCGCTCACGGGGTTATATCCTTTATCCATTGTTCAAGTTTCGCGGCCAGCATCCCGCTGTCGCCCTCTATCAATAATTGTTTATTACGATTTGTCGCCCCCGATGCAACAGAAATATCCCCCGCCGGTATCTTTAAGGATTTGGCCAGCATTTTGATCAGGCTTTTGTTGGCTTTGCCGCCTTCTGGCACAATGGTCACATAGGCCTTCAGGTGAGCCGCACCATCCGCCGTCTTTTCCACCGAACCAAAGCGGTTCTTTGAGGCCTTTGGCGTCAGGCGCACCGACAGCCGCACACCTTTGGGATGGGGCGTGACGGGCATTCTTCGTTACGCAAGGTTATATAAGATACGCACCAGAATCATTCTGGCGAATTCAAAGGCGATAAACAGGAATATGGGGGAAATATCCATGCCCCCCATGCTGGGCAGGAAATTCCGGATCGGGCGCAACATCGGCTCAAAAATCCGGTACAGCGTCCCCATGACCATGCTGACAATCTGATTGTGACTATTGACCACCGCAAAAGATACCAGAAGGCCCAGAATAATATAAACCAGCAAGCCGAAACGAACTATCCCGAACAGGGTATTCACCAGCCAGATCAAATCAAATGCAAAACCACCCATATTTCTTCCAAACTCCTTTTAAGACATGATGATAGATTCAAGGTCCGTGGACAATTATGTCACCTTATACAATAAAACAGGCAGAAAACAAGTTCAGGAAACACTCATTCCCTTTAGCAAAATTATTCTTCACATATATTTTGTTTTATAAGATGACCGGCCATGCCAACTTTTACCACTACCGATATATAATTAGGCTGGCCCCGCCAGATCATAACCGTTATACTTCGGTTTAGTAGATTCGATGACAGGAATATTGCGTAAAAATGACTGAAACATTAATTCAATATGACAATATGGTGCAGATGGCCCTGCTTTCTGTGGTCCGTGACGTATTACAGAATACGGCAAAAGAAGGCCTGCCCGGCGAACATCATTTTTATATTACTTTCAGCACCACCCATCCGGATACCAGCATCCCGCCCTATCTGAAAGAACGCTACCCCGAAGAAATGACTATCGTGGTCCAGAATCAGTTCTCTAACCTCAAGGCTGATGATGTTCATTTTGAAATATCATTAAGTTTTAACGGCAAGCTGGAAAATCTGTCTATCCCCTTTCTGGCACTGGAAGGTTTTTTCGACCCCAGCGTTGATTTTGGCCTGCATTTTCATGCTACCGAAGTCAATAACGACAATGAGGATGAGCCGCAAACGCTTCCTGTTGCCGAAAATCAGGAAGATGATTCGGATGCAGACAATGTGGTGACGCTGGATACCTTCCGGAAAAAATAGACCCGTTCGAAACATCCGTTTTCTTCGGGCCTGTTGCCCCACCCAATAATGGAAAGCAGGATAAATGACCGATATTAATTACACTGATATGTTCCCTTTGGCCGGAGAAGAAACGCCCTATCGGAAGATTACCTCGGACCATGTATCCACCGTGGAGCTGGATGGTAAAACTATCCTGAAGGTCGCGCCCGAGGGCTTGCGTCTGCTGGCTAAGGAAGCCATGCGCGATATTGCCCATCTGCTCCGCCCCGGACATCTGCAACAGCTGGCCAATATTCTGCAAGACCCGGAGGCCTCAAACAATGACAAATTTGTCGCGACCGAGCTGTTGAAAAACGCCAATATCGCCGCCGGCATGATCCTGCCCGGCTGTCAAGATACCGGCACCGCCATCGTGGTTGGCAAAAAAGGCCAATATGTCTGGACAGAAGGCGATGACGGGGCACCGTTATCTCAGGGCATTGTAGATACCTATGTCGGTACCAACCTGCGCTATTCACAGCTGGCTCCGCTCAGCATGTTTGAGGAGGTCAACACCAAGAATAATGCCCCGGCCCAGATCGAATTATACGCGACTGAAGGCAATGAATATCATTTCCTGTTCATGGCCAAGGGCGGCGGCAGTGCCAACAAAACTTTCCTGTTTCAGAAGCCCCCCGCCATCATGCGCGAGGACAAGCTGCTGGAATTTCTGGATGATTCCCTGAAAATGCTCGGCACGTCGGCCTGCCCGCCCTATCATCTGGCGGTGGTTATCGGTGGTTTAAGCGCGGAAATGAACCTGAAGACGGTTAAACTGGCCAGCGCGCGCTATCTGGACAGCCTGCCCACAGAAGGCAACAGCTATGGCCATGCCATCCGGGTGCCGGAGTTAGAGGCAAAAATCCAGAAGATGACCCAGAATTTCGGTATTGGCGCTCAGTTTGGCGGCAAATATTTCTGCCACGATGTGCGGGTCATCCGTCTGCCCCGTCACGGGGCCTCTGTGCCGATCGGCTTTGGCGTTTCCTGTTCCGCCGACCGTCAGGCCAAGGCCAAAATCACCCCGGAAGGTATTTTTATTGAGGCCCTTGAAACCAATCCGGCCAAATATCTGCCCGAGGTTGCAGAAAATGACCTCCATGATACGGTGGTCAGGATTGACCTGAACCAGCCCATGGATAAATTGCGGGCAGATTTGAGCAAATACCCCATCAAGACCCGCCTGTCCCTGACCGGCACCATCATTGTCGCCCGCGATTTGGCCCATGCGGCGATCCTGAAAAAACTGGAAGCCGGGGAGCCCATGCCTGCCTATATGAAGGACCATATCGTCTATTACGCCGGCCCGGCCAAAACACCGGAAGGTTACGCCTCCGGCTCCTTTGGCCCGACAACCGCCGGGCGTATGGACAGCTATGTGGAACATTTTCAGGCGCGCGGCGGCAGCATGGTCATGCTGGCCAAGGGCAATCGTAGCAAACAGGTCACCAGTTCCTGCCATCAGCACGGCGGCTTTTACCTGGGCTCCATTGGTGGTCCAGCGGCCATATTGGCTTTGGACAATATCACCAAAGTTGAGGTTCTGGACTTTGAGGATTTCGGCATGGAAGCGGTTTGGAAAATTGATGTTAAAGACTTCCCCGCCTTCGTCGTCGTCGATGACAAGGGCAATGATTTTTTTCAGAATTTATAAGCCCCCATGGCCACAAATGACACGACCTTAAAAAAGCATTCCATCGTCATTGCCGGGCATCAGACCAGTGTCACGCTGGAAAATATTTTCTGGAATCAATTGAAAAACATCGCCGCCGCCCAAAACACCAGCCTCAGCAAACTGGTGGCTGATATTGACGCCACAAGAGAAGGCAACCTGAGCAGTGCAATCCGAGTCTTTGTCCTGAAGAACAGCCTTACGGCTTAGGCTCTTCCTTCTTTTCAGGCTTCTTTTCGAACAGCTTTTGCAACAACCGCTTGCCAAATTCCTCTGTCGGTTTCGGTTTGTCCTTTGGCATGACTTGTTGCTCTGCACCCTCCCCGCTTTTTAAGCTGGCAGGGTCTGTGGTTTCCGGCGTTGTGGCTGCCGGGGCTTTTTCTTTGGGTTTTTCGCCGAATATCCCCTCAAGGCCGCCCTCACCCCCAACCAGCTTCTGCAACAGGTTAGACGCGATCTTGGCCCCGACATATTTTTTCAACCGGTCCGTCTTGTAAACCACATGCGGGTTGCTCACATCACCGGTGATACTGACCCCGATGGGCGGGGCGTTGGGATGATCCACAAGGGACAGGCGGCCACCTGACCTGATGGTCCAATTCACCAGATCAATGGCCAATTTGACCTTGGATTTCGCCCCGTCCAGTTCAATATTAAAGGGGCTGAGTAGTATCTTGCCGTCCTTGACCGTGATATTGCTCACCCCCCCCTTATAGGGTGTCTGTCCGCCGGACAGGGTGGTGCCCAACAGTTTCAAGAAGGCTTTATTATTATCCATCTCTGACAATTGCGCACTCAAGGCTGGAATATCAACACCGCTGATCAGGCCCGCGCTGGCGGTAATTTTTCCCTTCCCGGCCAGAGATGCAATAATGTCATACTGGCTCTTGCCCGCTCCGGTGAATTTTCCGGTCATGTCGAAAAATCCCGTAACCGGACTGATCCCGGCTGAGGATTTTACCGCCTGCGCCAGTGACGCTTTCGTCAGGGTCATATTCAAGAGAATCTTTGCCTTGCCCGCCCCGCCAAAACTTCCCGCCAGCGCCACATCGCCGCCAAACAGCCGCCCGGTAAAGTCATTAACGGACAGAACGCCTTCCTTCAAAACCGCCTCAAAGGTCGGGTTGTCAAAGATATAATCATTATAGCGCAGGCTGGCCGCAGAGACCTTGGCCCGGCCCTCATAGGCGGACATCAGGGACAGGTCCATGGCCTGCCGTGTCCATTGGCCATAGGTTTTTTGTTTTTCCTTGGAAGTCTTCAGGGTATTTTTCTTCAGGAAACTGTGAAGCGGAATATCCCCGGCTTTCAGGTTGAAGTCAAAATAAGGTTTTTTCGCTGCCATATTCAGCTTGCCGGAACCACTGAGCTTCACCGGGCCCACATCGCCGACAATATTGCTAAGCGTATAATGATCCCCGCTCCCCGTGACCTTCATTTTAAGGGCAATGGCGCCGAGCTTGCGGGCCGATGGCTGGAAATCCACTCCCAGACCCCGGATAAACGCGCGCGTTTCCGGGGCCTTGAAATCAAGAGACATATCCAGTATCGTCGCCTTGCCCTTGCCCCGATTGCGGCCCTTGACCATAACCTCTCCGGCAGCAATTTTAATAATGCCATCAATATCAACCAGATCCGAACTGGCCTTTATCCGGCCTTTCAGACCCACAGGCTGATCGTCTTTGGCCCGGGGCCGGGTCATGGGCAGGTCAAACTGATCAATCAAAAGGGCGAGGCTCGTCGAGCGGCCATCAATTTCAAGGTCGGCACTGCCAATTTCGGGAAATTGTTTCAGGGTGGCACTTCGGATAGTGCCCTTCACATTAAATTTATTGCCCCCAATAGTGGACTTCAGGTTCATATCCATCCGCTCATGACTTGTTGTGATGGTCCCGGTGAGTTTGGTCTTGCCCAGCTTACGCAGATCGAACCTGTCATCAAGTTTCAGGGACCTTTGCAAGGTCGACAAAGATTTTGCATCGGCGGAAATATTCAGGGTAATTTCCGGTTTGACGCTGAAATTCTTACCCTTTGCGGAAAGGTCAAGATTAACCCCTGCCGCATCACTCAGTTGAATGGTCTTTGCCTCAAGATTACCGCCCAGCAATAGCCCTTCCAGCTTGCCGGACCGGATTTTAACCCCGCCAGCGGTCACGTTGGACAGACTGATCTTATAATCAACATCAAATTCATCCAGAACCGCCAGTGATTTTTTCAGGTCAATCTTCTGATCCGGCGACGACGCTTGCTTTGTCCTGTAGGTATCAATATTCAGATTTCTTACGGCCAGACTGATGCCGTAAGACGGCCTGCTGGCAAAGGCATAAGAAATGCCGCCCTTAAACCCAAAGGCATCCAAAGTGCCGTCCATGCCGTAAAGCTGTAGCATATCCTCTGTAATCTTCAGACGGCTTTTGTAGGAAAACTGCGCCAATTGACCATTCGGCACATCCTTCACATCCATTTTTAACCAGCTAAGCAGCCCCCTGAGGTTACTGGCACTCAGGGACATATCGCCCGTCAGAACAGGCTCGTCTTCCTGTGATATTTGTCCCTTGAACATCAGGGCAGAGCCACCGGGCATACGGGCCTGTATTTTGACAATTTCAATTACCCCGCCCTTCGCCCGGAACTTGACGGCGATCTGGTTGGCAATCTTGCCGTTATATTTCAAAGCCCCCAGCTTCATCTCCATGCGCCCGGACAGGCGGGTCAAAAGGTCGCCGGACAGGGCCGGACTGTCGGTATCGTCCTGCGCCGCTTCTGGCAACGCGGCAAGCAACGGATCAATGTCCAGCTTGTTCACCGACAGGTCGGCCACAATATTCACCTTATCCCCCAGGGATATTTCCGCACCGCCCTGCCCCCGGCTTTTGCCCATACGAATATTCAAATCCTTGATAACAGCCTTGCCGGATGTCAGTTCAACGGCGGTATCAACGGCAAAATCCTGCCCGACCTTGATCGCCTCTCTGGTGACTTTAGCGGGCTTTTGGCCCTTAAAACGGTCCAATAGCGTCAAAAGATCACCGGCGTCGCCGGCCTGCATATTCAATTTGCCCGCATAGTAACTGTCCTCCCCGCTTAAAATCACGCCGCCAATGGCATTGATCTTTACCTGATCATCCAGCAGGGACATGGCCAGCGTCAGGGGAATTTTCTTACCCGGTCTGTTCTTGCCGAGATTGACCTTTATAGCCGCCTCAAGGCCCTTGTATTTTGCACCGCCCTCAACATCAAACGGGCCATTGATGCTGGTGGCCCGCACATTGGCATTTATCTTGCGCAGTAACTCCATCTGCCCCGAGGCCATATCCTCAAAGCTGATCTGTCCATTGACAATCTGGAATTTATCAAGGCTGATATCTGCGGTGGTGGTCGGATTATCCGAAGCACTCTCTGCACCGCCTAAATCCCAATTCACCCGGCCATCATCCAATATTTCAAGGGCAATGACGGGATCAACCAGAATAAATTTCTCAACCTTGATCTTGCCGCCAAAAAGGGAAGAAATAACCGACGGAAAGCTGACCTTGATGTCCAGGGATTTCAGGGACAGCATATATTCCGCCTGCCCGCCGTCCAGATTGGTCACGGTAACGCCCTTGACCGAAAGCGCCGATGTGGGCAACAGGGCCAATGAAATATCACCCTCGATCCGCACATTTCGGCCCGTAAAGTCGGATGCGGTCTGTTCTATCTGGTCCTTATACTCATTCCAGTTCAGAAAACCGGGCACAATCAAAACTGCCCCGATTATAATGACAACCAGAATACCAAGGCCTAGCCCAAGTTTTTTCAAATTCTTCTCCGCCTTCCCCGATTTAAACGTCTGCTGTAAAGCAGGATATTACCCTGTACCAACAAAGGATTATACATGACATATAAACCGTGGCAATAATATGTCTTTTTTCAATTTCGTATGATCGTTACAGGGTGATTATCCCGCCTGAAAGTTAACAGTTTTCTTATTATTCCCTAAAATTTTTAAATATTTTGATGACAATATGATGCGAGTGGGTAATAAATCCCTTTAACAATACGATATTCCTCTGGATTTATATGCCAAAAGAAAAAAAATACGGACCGGTTTTCCTGGAAACGACCGTTCGAAAGGAATGGATAGATTATAACGGTCATATGAATATGGCCTATTATGTTCTTCTATTTGATGAAGCGCTGACCAACTTTCTGAACAGTCTTGGCCTTGGCCCGGATTATGTCCAACACAGCGGCAAGTCCCTGTTTGCACTGGAAAATCATGTCACCTATCAACAGGAACTTGGACTGGGCGATCCGGTTTGCGTCCATTTTCAGCTGCTGGATGTGGACAGTAAATTCATTCATTATTTCATGCGGTTATTTCACAGGGACCGAACAAAAATGTCGGCTACTCTGGAGCAGATTTCCCTCCATGTGAATATGGACAACAGGATGCCCACCCGGTTTGACAAGACTGTCATGGCAAAGTTGCGCGCCATATTGGACATTGATAAAAAATTTGAGCGCCCCCCTGAAATGGGTCGTTCCATCACCATTCGCAGACCAACCGGGACAAGTGCCGTATTATGATTTTTCTTGCCAAAATCCTTAGCCCTCTTCGCTTGCAAAGCCTGAGACAGCGGGACAAAATCCTCAGCAGCATTCTTGCCCTTCTGACCGGAATTAGCGTGGCCTATGCGGCCATTGGCTTTCGCCAGTTGATCGCCCTGACACAGAATATTATGCTGGGCCGGGCGAATGAAAATATTCTGGACCATGTGAGCACACTTACGCCGGGCCGGATTCTTTTCGCCACCATCACCGGGGGGCTGATCATAAGCTTTATCTATCGTTATCTCATGAAAGAAAACCGGGCCTACAGCATCGCCGAAGTCATGGCGGCAAATGCGGTAAACCATACGGTCATTGACGCCCGCAAAGGCCTGTTCAGCGCCTTGGCCTCTGCCATAGCCCTGGGCGCCGGGTCGGCGGCGGGGCGTGAGGGACCGGTCGTCCATCTGGGGGCCACCCTGTCCTCATGGATTTCCCGGAAACTGCATCTGCCGCCCAAGATGGCCCGGACCATTCTGGGTTGCGGGGTGGCGGCGGCGATATCGGCCTCCTTCAACGCGCCTATTGCCGGGGTATTTTTCGCCCTTGAGGTCATTCTGGGCCAATATGCCCTCAGCGCCTTTGCGCCGATTGTCATAGCCTCGGTCGCGGCGGCGATAGTCTCACGTATTCATCTTGGGGATTTTCCAGCCTTTATCATTCCAAATTACCATATCTCCACATTCTGGGAATTTCCGGCTTTCCTCATTCTGGGTATGGTCAGTGCCCTTGCCGCCATTATTTTTATTAAAAGCCTGTTTTTCACAGAAAAACTTGCGAACAAAATTCCAATACCCGAATGGGCACGCCCGGCCTTTGGCGGCCTCGCCGTCGGACTGCTTGCCCTGATCAGCCCCTATATTCTGGGTCATGGCTATGGCACCACGGACGGCGTGTTAAAGGAACTTTTTTCCTTTCAGACTCTTCTGTTGCTGATTGTCCTGAAAATCGCGGCCTCCTCCATTTCGCTGGCCTTTCGGTTTGGCACCGGCATTTTCAGCCCGTCGATCTTTCTGGGCGCGGTGGTCGGCGGGGCTTTTGGTTTTGTGGCCAGTTGGGTCGCTGGCCTGACCGGGGACTTTACCTCCAGTTACGGCCTTTATGCTATCGTTGGCATGGGGGCGGTATCCTCCGCCGTTCTGGGGGCACCCATATCCACCATATTGATTATTTTTGAACTGACCGGCGATTATCAGATCACCGCCGCGCTCATGGTCTCTGTGGTGATTTCCAACCTGATGACCCAGCATTTTTTACGCGCGACGTCGGTCTTTCATATGCAGTTAAAGCAGGACGGGCTTGACCTTGAGGGCGGGCGGGCGCGTCATGTGATGCGCTCCACATCCGTACGCGAACTTATGACCGGCAATTACGCCACCGCCAGCACAATGGCCACACGGGATCAGCTTCAGGACATTCTACTGACCGAACATCACAGCCATATCTATATTCTGGACGAAAGCTGCAAGATCACCGGGCTGGTCACCGTGGCCGAATTACAAAAGGCAAACGGCGATCCGGGCGCGCAAAAGGCATGTGACGTCTGTCGCCCCGTCCCTATCATCCTGTCCCCGTCCGACAGTCTGGAAGATGCCTTTCAGAAGTTTGATATGAGCGGTGAGGAAACCCTGCCCGTGGTCACCGACGATGCCCAGTCAGAAATCATCGGCATCCTCCATCACCGATTTGTCCTGCAGGCCTATAACAAGGCCCTGCTGGATGAAAAAGAATAGAGTCTTTCCAGAGAATAAAGTAATATAACACTATGTCCGACCCATTTGATATTGATGATAGCCTGTCCGAAATGGATGTTCCCTTTGAAGATAGCCAGCCGCCCTATCTTGACGGCCTGAATCCGCCGCAAAGACAGGCGGTTGAGACCATTAATGGTCCGCTTCTGGTGCTGGCCGGCGCCGGCACTGGCAAGACCCGTGTCCTGATCACCCGCCTTGCCCATATCCTGACCACGAACAGTGCCTATCCCAATCAGATACTCGCCGTGACCTTCACCAACAAGGCCGCCCTTGAGATGAAGGAACGGGTAAGGGCGATCATCGGGGACGCCGTAGAAAGCATGTATTGGCTGGGCACTTTCCATGCCATCGGGGTAAAAATTCTGCGCAATCATTGTGATCTTGTGGGTCTGTCCGGCAATTTCACCATTCTGGACAGCGATGACCAGCTGCGTCTGGTCAAACAGATCGTGCGCGCCGAAGATATTGACGAGAAGCGGTGGAACCCGCGCATTCTGGCCGGGCTGATTGACGGCTGGAAGAACCGGGGCCTGCTGCCCGCCCAGGTGCCCAAGGATGAGGCCCATCATTATGCGGACGGCAAGGCCATCACTTTTTACAGCGAATATCAGGCCCGGCTGAAAATACTGAACGCGGTGGATTTTGGCGATCTGATCCTGCTGTGCCTGACCCTGTTTCAGAATAACCCGGATGTGCTGGCCGAATATCAACGGCGGTTCCGCTATATTCTGGTGGATGAATATCAGGACACCAATGTGGCCCAGTATCTTTTGTTGCGCCTGTTGGCCCAAAGTCATAAGAATATATGTTGCGTCGGTGATGATGATCAGTCCATCTATGGCTGGCGCGGCGCGGAGGTCGGTAATATCCTGCGCTTTGAAAAGGATTTTGACGGCGCAGAAATCATCCGGCTGGAACAAAATTACCGCTCCACCACCCATATTCTGGGCGCGTCCGGCGGCTTGATCAGTGCCAATATTGGCCGTCTGGGCAAGACGCTCTGGACGGAAAAGGACGGCGGCGACAAGATCACCGTCAATCCGGTCTGGGATGGCCGCGAGGAAGCCCGCAATATTGGCGACATGATCGAGGAACGCCAGCGCAAGGGCCAGAAACTGAGCGAAATGGCGGTTCTGGTTCGGGCCGGATCCCAGACCCGCGAATTTGAAGAACGCTTTCTGACTTTGGGCGTTCCCCACCGGATCATTGGCGGTTTTCGCTTTTACGAACGGGCCGAAATCCGCGATGTAACCGCCTATCTGCGCCATATTCAGAACCCCGATGATAGTCTGGCCTTTGAGCGAATCATCAATGTGCCAAAGCGCGGCATTGGCGATGCCACGGTCAATAAGCTCCACGCCATTGCCCGCCGGAAAGGCTGTTCACTGGCCCGGGCGGCAGAGGAGATTCTGGCGGCGGGCGAGCTTAGGGCAAAGGCCGGAAATGCCCTGCGCAACTTGCTGGATAATTTTATCCGCTGGCGGGATCAGGCGCAGGACGGCGACCATATTGCCCTGACCGAAACGATCATGGACGAAAGCGGTTATCTGGACATGTGGCGCATGGACAAGTCACCGGATTCAGAGGGCAAGCTGGAAAATCTCGGCGAACTTCTGCGGGCCATGGAGCCTTTTGAGGGGCTGGAAGATTTTCTGGAACATATCGCGCTGGTCATGGAAAATTCCGGAAATGATGTTCAGGACAAGGTGAGCATCATGACCCTGCACGGCTCAAAAGGACTGGAATTTGAAAGCGTATTCCTGCCCGGATGGGAAGAAGATTTATTCCCCAGCAAGAAATCACTGGAAGAACACGGGAGCAAGGGGCTTGAGGAAGAACGGCGGCTGGCCTATGTGGGGCTGACCCGCGCCAAGAAAGAAGCCCACATCTTTTATGTGGCATCCCGTTATCTTTACGGCAATTATACCAGCCCCCTGCCGTCCCGTTTCATCAGCGAACTGCCCGCAGATCATGTAGATTCCCGGCCCTCAAAAAGCATGTATGGACAGGCCACGGAATTCTCGGAAGCGGCCCCCAAATGGACGCAGGGCTATAGCAAACCGCAACTTGACCGCAGCCGGGCCAAAAGCACCCCAACTGCCGACAAACGAAAAACCGCCGCCGTTTCCGCCTTCAAGCCCGGTGAACGGGTCTTTCACGATAAATTCGGCTATGGCATTATTCTCACCTGTGATGGAAACAAGCTGGAAATTGATTTTGAAAAAGGGTCCGTTCGCAAGCTTATGGACAGCTTTGTTCAGGCCGCCTGAGTTTTATTTAATCTTGATATGGTTCTTTTTGCGGGACCGATCAATAACCTTATCCGGGTTACCATAAACGTTAACGTCGCCGGAACCGGCCACATCCACGTCCAATGCCTCACTGGCATAAACCACAAGGTCGCCGGAGCCCGCGATATCCACTTCGACCTTTTCACAGATGAAATCCCTGGCGGCAAAATCACCGGAGCCGTTGATTTCAATCTCAAGGCTTCTGCATTTGCCGGACATCCGCACCTCGCCACTGCCATTGATGCTGATGTCGCCGTCCACCGTTTCAAAAGACGGGCTGATCAAGTCCCCGGAGCCGTTGATCTGAGCCTTTAATTCTTCGCTGCCGCCGGTAAATTTAATTTGGCCGGAGCCATTGATAACTGCCTTGAAAAAACTGCCGTGGATGCCCTCAATCACCACATCAGAGGAACCATTTACAGTATATTTTTTCAACTTTGGCAATGAAATGGTAATTTCCGGCTTGGGGCCGTTCCATGAATTAAAAACCGACTGTTTTTTTTCAATCACCAACGTCTGACCCCTGACATATACTTTAAGCAAGGCCAGGTCTTTTTCATCCGCATTGACATCAAGGCCATAATCCCCCCCGACCCGGACTGTCACATGGGCGGCACTGCCTTCGCTGATATTGACATATTCACCCAGATCATAATCCTGTTGACCCATGACCAGATCATGTTCTTCGCCAGACGCCATATATAAGATGGCACCAATGGCAAAGGCCGCTATGCCGAAAAGTTTCAAATAACTCATATATGACACCTCATACCCACGTTTTTATCACTCACTCCCATGTACGATAAAATCAGAGCTTCCGCTAGACCTGTTTTCAATGGATTTCGGGCCGCCATAAACATCCACGTCCGAACTACCACTGGTTCTGACCTTGATC
>UOED01000014.1_pt1 | contig 36946 bp, 38 predicted proteins | sample 1990161 | NCBI WGS metagenome assembly UOED01 (sample SAMEA4728526, study PRJEB27164) | hydrothermal vent metagenome | biome: marine basaltic hydrothermal vent biome; feature: marine hydrothermal vent; material: mineral | place: Pacific Ocean | collected 2011-06-14/2011-07-23 | depth 1741 m | reverse complement strand
CTGGGGCCGAGAGACTGGAAAGCATCCACCAGCTTGCTTTTGGGGGTGCCGTCTGGTGCGGGCATTTTCAGGTTGCGTAATTTCCGCAGTCTGGTCAATGCCTTGGGCTGTTCGCCAAACAGGGACAACAGGTCCATCAGCGCGTCATGGCGCGACAGAACAAAGGCAACCCTGATCAAATGACCCATATGGCGGAGACTTTTAAACACCCTATATCTTCCATCCTGAATGCAGGGCGACAACGCCACCGGTCATATTGCGATAGGTCACCCGCTGAAATCCGGCGTCCTCAATAAGTTTTTTAAAGGCCTCCTGCGGTGGGAACTGGCGGATGCTTTCCACCAGATATTGATAGGACTCCTTATCACCGGTGATCATCTGACCAAAGCGCGGTAGAATATGAAAGCTGTAGCTGTCATATAAATCGCTGAGCAGGGGCATATCCAGCTTGCTGAATTCAAGGCACAGAAACCGCCCCCCCGGTTTCAAAACCCGGTAAGCCTCGGCCAGAGCCTTGTCAATATTGGTCACATTGCGGATGCCGAAAGCAATGCTATAGGCATCAAAGCTGTTATCGGGAAATGATAAAGATTCCGCATTGCCGCAGACCCATTCAATATGATGTAATATCCCCCGGTCGATGGCCCGGTCCCGGCCCACTTCCAGCATACTGGCATTGATATCACAGACGGTGACTTCGGCAGGACTGTCGCCGTCTTTTTGCCGTCTGTTCGCGGCCTCCAGAAAACGAAAGGCAATATCCCCGGTGCCGCCCGCCACATCCAATAGCTTCATACCCGCCGTTGGGCGCATGACCCGGATCATGTCGTCTTTCCACAGGCGGTGCAGGCCGCCGCTCATCACATCATTCATGATGTCATATTTCTGGGCGACACTGTCGAATACATTGCGAACCAGACCCTGTTTGGAGTCTTTGTTCACGGTCTTGAAACCGAAATGGGTGGTTTCTTGTGAATTATCTTTTATCATGCCGGGCAACATAAACCACTGGCCCATGCTGTACCAGTATTTATTTTGATGATGAGAGAGAAGCTATGCCTGAACTGCCAGAAGTCGAGACCGTGAAGAATGGCATCATTCCCCTGCTGGCCGGACGGCGGCTGGTACAGGTCATTCAGCGGCGGGATAAATTGCGTATCCCCCTGCCCGATAATTTTGCCGAACGGCTGCGGGGACGGCGTATAGAGCAAATCACCCGCCGGGCAAAATATCTGTTGTTTCATCTGGACGAAGCTGAAATTCTGATCTGTCATCTGGGTATGTCGGGCAAAATGACCCTGGTGGCGGCTAAAGACCGCCTGACGCCGGATGAATTTGAAAAACATGATCATATCATCCTGGAATCGGACCGCCATGATCTGGTGATTTTCAATGACCCGCGCCGTTTTGGGCTTATGACTCTATGTCCGGCAGAGGAGCTGGACCAGCACGCCCTGTTTCGCCATATGGGGCCGGAGCCTCTGGGCAATGAATTTAACGGGGATTATTTGCGGAACAAGGTTAAAAAACGCCGCTCTCCGATCAAAAGCCTGCTGCTGAATCAGCGAGTCGTTGTCGGTTTAGGCAATATATATGTTTGCGAGGCCCTGTTTCTGGCCGGAATTTCACCGGAAAAAAAGGCCTGTGATCTGAGCGATAATGAGGTGGAAAATCTGGTACCGATTATCCGGGATGTCCTGCAACGGGCGATTGAGGCCGGGGGCTCAACCCTCAAGGATTATGCGCATGTGGATGGGGAACTGGGATATTTCCAGCATGAATTCCGGGTCTATGGCCGGGCGGGTGAGGCCTGCCTCAAAGCAGGCTGCGGCGGCGAAATTACCCGGATCATTCAAAGCAACCGGTCGACATTTTATTGTCCCCGCTGTCAGGATTAGCTATCCTGCCCCCATGCTATTTGCTGTAAAATCACCTGTGATGATTGCTGCCTTGCTGTTGCTGGCCCTTTTCGGGGCCGCGCAGGCCATGGCGGCGGACCCGCCGCGCCTGCTGTCCGATCTGGATATTCCGTTGATGCCGGGCTTTGTGGAAGAGGACAACAGCCGCGTGGTCTTTGACACGCCGCAGGGGCGGATTATAGAAGTGCGGGCCACGGGGCAGCAGGACAGGCAAAAGACCTTTGACTATTATCAGCTGTTACTGCCGTCACTGGGCTGGCGGCGGATCGCGGATAAATCAGCGGACTGCGGTGCTTTCTGCCTGATGGCCCGGCGGGAGGCGGAGATATTAAAGCTCACTGTCACGGAAATAAAACAGCCCCGGCACAAGACTCTGATTTACTTTTCGGTTAATCCCGAATAAAGACGGTAGCGCATTATTGGTTGCGTAAAAAATAAAGGAGACGACGATATGTCCTATGAGATGATTCTGGTTGATTGTAACAAGCCCGTGGGCCTGATCACCCTGAACCGGCCAGAGGCCATGAATGCCCTGAACGGGCAGCTTATGGATGAGCTGACGTGCGCCCTTCGTAATTTTGAGCAGAATGAAGACATTCGCGCCATCGTCATCACCGGCAGTGCCAAGGCCTTTGCCGCCGGCGCCGACATCAAGGAGATGCAGGATAAAAGCTATATGGACGCCTATATGAATGACTTTATCACCGCCAACTGGGAAGAGGCCTCCCGGTGCCGCAAGCCGGTCATCGCGGCGGTGGCCGGATATGCTCTGGGCGGCGGGTGTGAGCTGGCCATGATGTGTGACTTCATTCTGGCGGCAGATAATGCAAAGTTTGGCCAGCCGGAAATCAAGCTGGGCGTTATTCCCGGCGCGGGCGGGACTCAGCGTCTGACCCGCTTTGTCGGCAAGTCAAAGGCCATGGAAATGGTCCTCACGGGCCGGATGATGGATGCGGAAGAAGCGGAGCGGGCCGGGCTGGTCAGCCGGGTGGTGCCGGTGGATGACCTTGTGGAAGACGCCATGAAGACAGCGCGCAAGATTGCCGACCTGTCCCTGCCGTCTGTGATGATTGCCAAGGAATGCGTCAACAAGGCCTATGAGACCACTCTGCGGGAAGGCGTTATGTTTGAACGCCGGGTCTTTCATTCCCTCTTTGCCACAGAGGATCAGAAAGAAGGCATGGCGGCCTTTGCGGAAAAAAGAACCGCAAAATTCAAACATAAATAAAGCCGCCGCCGAACAGGCGAGGATTTTCGGGAAATATCTTGAAAAGTCTGTTGACCAACGGGGCGGTCATGGTTATAAGCCAGCACTTGAAATTGGATCAAAATGATTACAGCCGCTGATTCTCCTGAAGCATAGCATTCAGTAGAGAGACGGGCTTACAAAAGAAAGATATATTCCTGATGGCTAATTTGTTACAGGCAAAGAAAAGAATTCGCACCAATGCCCGGCGCGCTGAAGTAAATAAATCCCGCAAAAGCCGGATCCGTACTTTCGTCAAGAAAGTGGAAATGGCCCTGGAAAGCGGCAATGCTGATGAGGCCCGCCTGGCCCTTAAAGAAGCCCAGCCCGAATTGATGCGCGGTGTGACCAAGGGTGTTCTCCATAAAAAAACCGCCTCCCGGAAAGTATCCCGTCTGGCAAAACGGGTGAAAGCCCTGTCTGCCTGAGGCGACAATCCGGACGACCTTCGAGTCGCCTGAATGAATCCGGCGAGTCCCACATAATTATTGACCAAAAAGCGGAAGTCCACGGGCTTCGGCTTTTTTTTGGACCAAATGCGGGGCCCACAGACCGTAATATCTGACACAGCCTGCCGGGGGGCACAGTGATAATATTACCACACACAAGATATGGTATATTGCTCTGTCCATAGGCCATATACTGGCCATAAATAGTGATTTTTTTCAGATGAAGTGATTGCCAGAAACCCCGCTGGCCTGTACCCTGCTTATGGCCCGATTAGGGGTTGGGCCGAACATAATATAGCGCAATGGAATTTCAGGCAGGTTTTTTTAGCGATGCCTGTGGGGATGCTTTTGTTGCTTTAAAATAAAGAGGAAATATGCGTTGAGTTACACCGGTGACGTTACGGTTGAGGAAGTCTGGAAAATACTGGCCGAAAATGAAAAAGCCATCCTTGTTGATGTGCGCACCCAGGCGGAATGGGCCTATGTTGGTCTGTGTGACCTCTCACAAATGAATAAAACACCGCTTTTGCTCAGTTGGCAGATTTTTCCCCAAATGAATATCAACGGGGATTTTGAGCGTACTATCGCGGATATGGATATACCAAAAGACAGCCCGCTATACTTCCTCTGCCGATCCGGGGTTCGCTCCAGGGCGGCGGCAAGTGCCATGGTGGCCGAGGGCTATGGTCAATGCTTCAATATTCTGGAGGGGCTTGAGGGCGACTTGGATGCTGAGGGGCATCGGGGGACATGCGGTGGCTGGAAAGCGGCGGGCCTGCCGTGGGTCCAGAGCTAGGCACATAATTATATTTTATTAGGGAATTCAGGGGTTTTTAGAGATAATGACAATGGTAACAGCACCGCAGAACGAGGTCGCGGCAACGGATATGGAAGAGGACTGGTCAAGGGTTCTGGGCCGCCTGAAGGCGGAATTTGAAGACAGTGTTTTCAACAGCTGGTTCAAACCTCTGGCGCTGGTGAATATCGAAGATGGTTGCGCGGTCATGGCCGCCCCGACCCGCTTTATGCGCAATTGGCTGCAATCCAATTATGCCGACCGGATCAGAAGTGCCTGGACATCCGAGAACTCCGGGGTTTCAGATATTGATTTTGTGGTCCTGTCCGGATTTTCCAAAGGGGGTGCGGTCACGGATGCCAAAGTGCAGGAGGTTCAAAAACCGAGAGCCAGCGCGGTTCCGTCAAAAGAAAGCGAGTTCGGTGCGCCGCTGGACCCGCGTTTTACTTTTGACAGTTTCATCGTCGGCAAATCCAACGAGCTGGCCTATGCGGCGGCCCGGCGGGTGGCGGAAAATAAAGAGGTGCATTTTAACCCGCTGTTCCTTCATGGCGGCGTCGGGCTGGGCAAGACCCATCTGATGCATGCCATTGCCTGGGCCAATAAGGAACGCTTTCCGGACCGGCGGGTGGTCTATCTGTCCGCTGAGCAATTCATGTATCAGTTCATCACCTCCATCCGCTATAAGGACACCATGTCCTTTAAACAGAAATTCCGTTCTGTTGACCTGTTGATGATTGATGACCTGCAATTTATCGCCAACAAGCAATCCACCCAGGAAGAATTTTTCCATACCTTCAACACCCTCATCGACCATAGCCGTCAGGTGGTGATCTCTGCGGATCGCTCGCCCACCGATATGGAAGGGATTGAGGAACGGATACGCTCCCGCCTTGGCTGGGGCCTTGTGGCGGATATTCATCCCACGGAATATGAATTGCGTCTGGGCATCCTGCAGCAAAAGGCCAACAAGGTGCCCGAAGTGGACATCAGCCTGTCGGTGCTGGAGTTTCTGGCCCGGCGGATCACCTCCAACGTGCGGGAGCTTGAGGGTGCCTTAAACCGTATGATCGCCCATGCGACCCTGATCGGGCGCGAGGTGACGCTGGAAATGACCCAGGAAGTATTACAGGACTTGCTCCGCGCCAATGTGCGGCGGGTCAGCATAGATGAAATACAGCGCCGGGTGGCTGATTATTTCAATATTCGCCTGTCTGACCTGTTATCGGCCCGGCGCGCCCGGCAGGTGGCCCGGCCACGCCAGGTAGCCATGTATCTGGCCAAACAGCTGACCGCAAAATCCCTGCCCCATATTGGCCGGCAGTTCGGCGGACGGGATCATACCACAGTCATGCATGCGGTAAAACGCATCGATGAACTACGTCTGGCTGACAGTGATCTGGAAGAAGATATCCAGCATCTCGAACGTATATTCGGCACCTGAGTCTCCCTTTTTTTGCTTGTCTGATTCTGATGGCGCGACTCGGCACCCATCTCCAAAAAAACCTTTGAACCCGCCCGTCAATATGCTAGGGTCAGGACCAGTTATTTATGTCTGGATTACAAGATTAAGAAGCGCGAAAAAATATGAAGCTTACTATAGAACGAAGTGGGTTGTTAAAGTCACTGGGACACATTCAGAGTGTGGTGGAAAAACGTAATACCATTCCGATTTTATCCAATGTTCTGCTGGATTGTGAGGGCGGTCAGCTGAATATGGCGGCCACGGACCTTGATCTGGCGATTTCGGAAACGGTCGCCGCCGAGGTGGCTATGGCGGGGGGGATTACCGCCCCGGCCCATACCCTCTATGACATCGTACGCAAATTACCTGACGGGGCGCAGATTGAGCTGGCCTATGACAATGACAGCGAGCGGCTGACCATCAGCGCGGGCCGGTCCCGTTTCACCCTGTCCTGCCTGCCCCGGGAAGATTTCCCGGTCATGTCAGAGGGTGATCTGCCCCATAGTTTCGAGGCCCCGGCGGCCAACCTGAAACGGCTGATTGACAAAACCCGTTTTGCAGTTTCTACCGAAGAAACCCGTTATTATCTGAACGGCATATATCTGCATGTGGCCAGAGATGATGAGGACGGGGCGGTCTTACGCGGGGTGGCCACCGATGGTCACCGTCTGGCCCGGTTCGATATGGCACAGCCAGAAGGGCTGGAAGATATGCCGGGGGTGATTGTGCCCCGCAAGGCGGTGGGGGAATTGCGCAAGCTGGTGGATGAATATGAGGGCGACATCAAGGTGTGCCTGTCCGAAACCAAAATCCGCTTTACCTTTGCCGATATTGTGCTGACGTCAAAGCTCATTGACGGCACATTCCCTGATTACAGCCGGGTCATCCCCGAAGGCAATGACAAGATACTGGAAATTGGCAGCAGTAAATTTGCCGAGGCTGTAGACCGGGTATCCACCATTTCCACGGAAAAAACCCGTTCCATCAAATTATCCATGAGCGCAGGCAACCTGCGCCTGTCGGTCAATAGCCCGGACCAAGGCACCGCCAAGGAGGAGCTGGAGGTCAGCTATAGCGCAGAAGATATGGAAATCGGATTTAATTCCCGTTATCTGCTGGATATTCTGAGCCAGATAGAAGGCGATCTGGTGCAGGTGGTTCTGGCCGATTCCGCATCACCAACCATCTTGCGGGACGTAAGTGATGACGGCGCGCTCTATGTCTTGATGCCCATGAGAGTTTAAGGACCTGTTCTGACACAGCTCAAAAAAATAAAGCCCCATGACCTGCGGGGGGGGGCGTCTGTTTCGATTCTGGACCCGCGCGGGCTGGCCCGAAGATCTTTTCGGGTGCCTGTGCTTTATGTGGACCGTCTCCACCTTACGGATTTCAGGTGCTACCACCATATGACGCTGACACCGGGGGCGCAATCCGTGGTTCTGACCGGGCCTAACGGGGCGGGCAAGACCAATATTCTGGAGGCCATATCCTTTCTGTCGGCGGGCCGTGGTCTGCGCGGGTGCAAGCTGTCAGAGGTTAGCCGGCACGGCGTTGAGCAGTCCAATTGGGCGGTGGCGGCGCGGCTGGAAACGCCGGATGGGACGGTTAATCTGGGTACGGGCCTTGAGGCTGTATCGGACGGCGATCTCACTGTTAAAGACAAGCGGGTGGTGCGCATCAACGGCGAAAACGGGGCCAGACCGGCGGCGTTCGGTGATATTCTGCAAGTGTCATGGCTAACCCCGCAAATGGACCGTTTATTCATAGAGGCGCCGTCCGGACGGCGGCGGTTTCTGGACCGGATTGTGGCCAATTTTCACGGCGCTCACCTGCGTGAGGTCAATGCTTACGAACGGGTGATGCGGGAAAGAAACCGAATTCTGACCGATGGTATGGGCGATGCATCCTGGCTGGATGCGCTGGAGGGCCGGATGGCCGAACACGGGGTTGCCGTGGCGGCGGCGCGTCTGGACGCTCAGGCGCGTCTTGCAGGGGCCATAGAGGACAGCCGGTCATGTTTCCCCCGGGCCATCCTGACGGTGGATGGTCTGTTGGAAAATGGCCTGTCAGAGGGCAAACCTGCGTTAGCGGTCGAGGATGATTTCCGTAAAATTCTCAAAGACAGCCGGGCGCAGGACAGCCGCCGGGGCCGGGCCGATGCCGGGCCGCATAAGACGGACCTGTTGGTTACCCATCGGGACAAGGATATGCCCGCCGCCCTGTGTTCAACGGGGGAACAGAAGGCATTGCTGATCGGCATTACGCTGGCCAGTGCGCGGATTACGGAAAGTGTTTTCGGGGCGGCGCCCCTGTTACTGCTGGATGAGGTTGTCGCCCATCTGGACAGCGAACGGCGTCTGTCTTTATTTGACGAGCTAGCGACCATTGGGGCGCAGGTATGGCTCACAGGAACGGACAGGCTGTTATTTGACGACCTTGACGGGCGCGCACGTGCTTACCGGGTTGACAATAACAGCGTGATTGAAGAATGATTTTTTTAAGGGACAGATTATATGTCTGATGAAACAGAGATGAAAGACGCCGGACAGGGCGCGGAAGAATATGGTGCTGATTCCATCAAGGTGCTCAAAGGCCTTGATGCGGTCCGCAAACGTCCGGGCATGTATATTGGCGATACGGAGGATGGGTCGGGCCTGCATCATATGGTGTTTGAGGTCTCGGACAATGCCATTGATGAATCGCTGGCGGGCTATTGCGATCTTGTTCTGGTGTCCATGAATCCGGATGGCTCCATTTCTGTGACCGATAATGGCCGGGGTATTCCGGTGGGCATTCATGAGGAAGAAGGGGTTTCAGCGGCGCAGGTCATCATGACCCAGCTGCATGCGGGCGGTAAATTTGACAGCAACAGCTATAAAATTTCCGGGGGCCTGCATGGGGTCGGGGTATCGGTGGTCAATGCCCTGTCCGATTATCTGGAATTGCATATCTGGCGCAATGACAAGGAACATTTCATGCGCTTTGAAAATGGCGATGCGGTGGATGACCTTGTGGTGACCGGCGATGCGGTGGGCAAGACCGGGACAATGGTAACGTTCTTACCCGCGATTTCTACCTTTGGCGACATCAGCTTTGACTTTGACAAGCTGGTCCATCGCTTTCGGGAACTGGCCTTCCTGAACAGCGGCGTTCGGATTATCATTCAGGATAACCGTCATGCGGAGAAGCAGGAAGTAGAGCTTTATTATGAGGGCGGCATCACCGCCTATGTGGCCTATCTGGACCGCAGTAAGGCGGCGCTGATTCCGCAGGCCATCACCATCAGCGGTGAGAAGGACGATATTATCTTTGAATGCGCCCTGCAATGGAATGACAGCTATCATGAAAATGTCATGTGCTTTACCAATAATATCCCGCAACGGGACGGCGGTTCCCATCTGGCGGGCTTTCGGGCGTCCCTGACCCGGACCATCAATAATTATGCCAATGAAACCGGTATTGCCAAGCGGGAGAAAGTATCCATCAGCGGTGATGACAGCCGTGAAGGGCTAACGTGCGTTTTGTCCGTCAAAGTCCCGGACCCCAAATTTTCTTCTCAAACAAAAGACAAGCTGGTCTCATCCGAAGTGCGTCCCGTGGTGGAAAGCCTGCTGAATGAAAAACTCAGTGCATGGTTTGAGGAACACCCGCAGGAAGCCAAAATAATCATCGGCAAAATTGTTGAGGCCGCCGCCGCCCGTGAGGCCGCGCGCAAGGCCCGTGAACTCACCCGGCGCAAAGGGGCGCTGGATATATCCTCCCTGCCCGGCAAGCTGGCCGATTGTCAGGAACGTGATCCGGCCAAATCTGAACTGTTTCTGGTGGAAGGGGACAGTGCGGGCGGTTCGGCCAAACAGGGCCGGTCGCGGAAAAATCAGGCGATTTTGCCGCTGAAGGGTAAAATCCTCAATGTGGAGCGGGCGCGGTTTGACCGTATGCTCGGCTCACAGGAAATTGGCACCCTGATCACCGCCATGGGCACCAGCATCGGGCGCGAGGATTTCGACATTGAAAAACTGCGTTATCACAAGATCATCATCATGACTGATGCGGATGTGGACGGGGCCCATATCCGGACCCTGCTATTGACCTTCTTCTTTCGTCAGATGCCGGAATTGATCGAACGGGGCCACCTGTATATCGCTCAGCCACCGCTCTATAAAATCAGCCGGGGCAAGTCGGAAGTTTACCTGAAAGATGATGCTTCTCTGGAGGACCATCTGGTTCAGCAGACCTTGGATGAAATGGTTCTGCGCCTGTCGAACGGCACCCAGATTGCCGGGAATGACCTGCGGGACCTTGTGGATACGGTGCGTAAGATCAACCGGATCCTGGGCCATGTGCCGGTGCGTTATAACAAGGAACTGGTGGAAGAACTGGCGCTGGCCGGGGCTTTGAATCCGGCGACCCTTGAAGACGAAGTCCGGGCGACCGAGGCCATTTCAAATGCGGCGACGCGCATGAATATGAAAGCGACCGAGGGAGAGGATACCTGGGCCGGGCAGATAGACAGCGAGGGTGACGGCATCACTTTCACCCAGGAAATTCGCGGCATCAAGGATGTTTACCGCATCGATAATGCCTTTATCAATTCCGCCGAGGCCCGGGCCTTGAGCGAGGTCATGGTTGACCGGCGTGATGTTTTTGCCGCCACCTCCACCATCAGCCGCAAGGATGATATTCACGATATTAACCTGCCCAGCGACCTGATGAAGCTGGTGCTGGCTTATGGTCGTAAGGGACAGTCCATTCAGCGTTATAAGGGTCTGGGTGAAATGAATCCGGAACAGCTTTGGGAAACCACGCTCGACCCCGAGGCCCGTACCCTGCTTCAGGTGAAAATTGACCATGCAGACACGGCAGATGAAATTTTCACCAAGCTCATGGGTGATGTGGTTGAGCCACGCCGGGAATTCATTCAGGACAACGCCCTCAATGTGGCCAATCTGGATGTCTGATTCTTAACGGAAGAAATCGCTGTGCATGATGGCTTCTGCGGTGCCGATGTTGCAGGCCATGGGCAGATCATAGACAATGGCAAGCCGCGTCAGGGCCTTGACATCCACATCATGGGGCATGGGGCTTAACGGGTCGACAAAGAAAATCATGGCATCTAGCCTACCCTCGGCAATCATCGCGCCGATCTGCTGATCACCGCCAAGCGGGCCGCTTTTGAGCCGGGTCAGGTCAAGGTCGGGATAGGCCGCCAGCAAACGCCCGCCGGTGGTGCCGGTGGCAAACAGGGCGGCCTTGTGAAATATATCAGGATATTTTCCGACCCATTCCACCAACGCATCTTTTTTGGCATCATGAGCGACAAGAGCAATAGAAAGATTTTTCATAAATGTGATCTTTGTTGTTGAACAGATCACTTATGCCCGATCAGCAGGCCCCGGTCAATTTATCTGCCTGCTGAGCTTATTTATGCCTGTCCTTGCTGAATTCTTCCTCATGGAGCCATGCGGCATGTTTCAGGGTTTTCTTGGATTTGGTCCAGTCAATGAGCATTTGCGGCGCAATATCGTGGAGCTTTTCCATTTCTTCTGCGGTTGCGGTATCATAGACCAGTTCCAAACGATGACCATCGGGGTCGCGGAAATAGATGGACTGGAAAATATGATGGTTTGTTGGCCCGACAACTTCTATACCGTCCGCTTCCAGTTTCTCTTTTACCGCCATCATGGTAGCCTCATCCTCTATCTTAAAGGCGATATGCTGTACCCAGTCCGGTGTGTTGAGGTCAAAACCCATGTCCGGGGAATTGGGGATTTCAAAAAAAGCCAATATGTTACCTGCCCCCGCATCCATAAATAAATGCATATAGGGGTCCTGTGCGCCAGTGGACGGCACCTTGTCCTCTGAAATGGCCAGCACAAAATCCATATCCAGATATTTCTGGTAAAATTCTACGGTTCTTTTGGCATCCATACAGCGATAGGCCACATGGTGAATTCTTTTTAATGTCATGATCTGCACTCCTTCATTTAAGATATGAAATGATAATAGTTTCATATGTAACTAATGTCAAGCTGTAAAATATAACCCCCTTCGGCTTGTCATATAGCAGGGGATATTTTATGGTCCATACTTGGGGACAAGGAGAGGTAATGACGGATAATTCCAAAGACAAGGGATCACAGAAGAAGGGGCTGAGCAGACAGTTGGCCCGTAAAAAAAAATATGGCAAAAAGATAACCATCGAAGACCCCTATGCGGAGAAGAAAACCAAAAAAAAGAAAACAAGCAATAGCCGCCGTAAAAATATTGCCAAGGTCAGCGGGACCAAAGCACCACGCACCGGGCTGAATAAGCTGGTTTACCGGACTATGGTGGGGCTGATCTGGCTTTTAATCCTGATGGTGCCGGTGGTGATTTATTACGCCTATGATTTGCCGGATATCTCCGACATTAAACAGAAAACTGGCCGGTCAACGGTGATGATCATGGATCGGGACGGCGGATTGCTGGCCTCTTATGGGAATGTATATGGGGATTGGCTGAATTATGAGGAAATTCCGCAAAATCTGGTGCAGGCGGTTATTGCCACCGAGGACAGGCGGTTCTTCAATCATTTCGGGGTGGATTTCCGGGGAATGCTGCGGGCCTTGATCAAAAACATCACCAGCCGCAGTGTGGCCGAGGGCGGTAGCACCATCAGCCAGCAACTGGCGAAAAATCTTTTCCTGTCCGCCGACAAAACCATCAAACGCAAGATTCAGGAATTATTGCTGGCCAACTGGCTGGAGCTTAATTTCACCAAGGAAGAAATTCTGACCTTTTACTTTAACCGGGTATATTTTGGTGCCGGGGCTTATGGTATTGATGCGGCAACACGGACAATCTTTAACCACGGCGCCCGCAAATTATCCTTAAGCGAAGCGGCCATGCTGGCGGGGATGTTGAAGGGCCCGGCCCTCTATTCGCCCCTGCGGGATCTGGAACGGTCTTACCGCCGCATGGGGGTGGTTCTGGATAATATGGTAGAGGCCGGATATATCACCCAATCTGTGGCAAATGTTGCCAAGGACCGTAATGTTGATATTGCCGATACCCAAACCGGCGGCGATGAGCGTTATTTCACGGACTGGATCATTGAGAAAACTGCCGCCCTGATTGGTCAACCCACAGAGCCGATTATCATCTATACCACCCTGATGCCCCATATGCAGAACAAGGCTGACAAGGCCCTGCAACAGGTCATGGACCGGGAGGGCGCGAAATTTCATGCCGGACAGGCGGCGCTGGTGTCGCTGGATATGGACGGAGCCGTCCGGGCCATGGTCGGCGGCACCGACTATACCAAAAGCCAGTTTAACCGCGCGGCACAGGCGCGGCGGCAACCGGGTTCGGCCTTTAAATTATTCATTTATCTGGCCGCGTTGGAGGCGGGCCTGACACCAGACAGCGTCATGCGGGACAGCCCGGTCATTCTGGATGGCTGGGAGCCGAAGAACTACAGCGGTAAATATCGCGGCGAAGTGAGCTTGCGGGAGGCCTTTGCCCTGTCCCTGAATACGGTGGCGGTAAAGCTGGCGGAGCGTATCAACCGGCAGAGCGTTATCGAAATGGCCCGGCGGTTGGGTCTGACCACGCCAATTATATCCGAACCGTCCCTGTCGCTGGGCACGTCCGAGATTTCCCTGCTGGAGCTAACCGCAGCCTATGGGGCGGTGGCTAACGGCGGCTATTTGATGGTGCCCTACGGCATTGTGGAAATTCAGAATAGCGCCGGACAGATACTCTATCGCCATATGCCGGGACCACCGAAAAAGGTCCTGTCTGATCAAGTGGTCATGGTCATGGATAATATGCTGCAATCGGTGGTGAATTGGGGCACAGCGCGGCAGGCGAAAATGTCTTTCCCCGTGGCGGGCAAGACCGGCACCACACAAGATTACAAGGATGCGTTGTTTCTGGGCTACGGCCTAAACATGGTCAACGGGGTCTGGGTAGGTAATGACAATGCCAGCCCCATGAAACGGGTCACCGGCGGCGGTATGCCCGCCCGAATTTGGCGCAATTTCATGTATCGCGTGGATGTTGGCCGGGATGACGCAGTCCTGACCACCCCCAATGTAACCCCCCGTGACAAGCCAAAGCGAAAATAAGGTCTGAATTCTATAAAAGCTTAACGAACTTTGATCTTTCGGTAATAACCGGATGATAGAATTAAGCCTTCATTAACATATGGACATATTAATGGCTGACGTCAGTATAAATATCAGAGACATAAAAGATTACATCGGGCGCGAGATCGGCACGTCCAAATGGGCTGAGATTACCCAGAGCCGGGTGACAAAATTTGCCGAGGCGACCGGGGATTTTCAATGGGTGCATGTGGATGCGGAACAGGCCCGAACCGAACTGGCATCGGGCAGGACCATTGTTCATAATTATCTTCTTCTGTCCCTTGTGCCGAAATTCTTTGACCAGATTGTCACCTTCACCGGGCTTGAGTTTGGCCTGAACAGAGGGGCGGAGAATATCTGCTTTTTGAAACCCCTGCCGACGGGGAGCAAGGTCAGAATCCGGCTGAAACTATCGGGGCTTCAGGAAGCCACCAATGAAGGATGGCTGGCAAATTTTCATATCGTTATGGAAAGTGAAGACGGTCCCATATTAAAGATGGCCCTTGTTCTGTTGCTGGTGGCGGCCAAGAAAAACAATGTCCATCCCATATCAGCCGATCAACATCAAGGCGCGGCCATCGGTCTTTAGCCAGCGACGGGCGGTTTTCCAGTCCGGATATAATCTTTGCACCAGCTTCCAGAAGGCCGGACTGTGATTCATTTCCACCAGGTGGGCCATCTCATGAGCCACCACATAGCGTAATATGTCCGGGGGTGCCATAATCAGCCGCCATGAGAAGGACAGGGCCTTTCGGCTGGAGCAACTGCCCCAACGGCTTTTAGTATCTCGTATCATGACCTTATGAGGGCGCCGTCCAAGGCGGGGTTTAAATTCTTTCACGGCCTTATCCAGGGCACCGCGCGCCTGTTTCCTCAACCAGTTTTCCAAACGGATTTCAAATCCGGGCAGCGCACCACCAACAATAATCTGATCATCCTGAATATTCACATTGGCCGCTTTGCCCGGGGCATGGGTAATGAGAACGGAACGGCCAAGATAAGGGATACGTTCCCCTGCGGCGAGCGGAATAACCTCCGGTGCGCTGTCATATTGGTCCAATAACCAGTCATGATGTTTGTTGGCAAATTGCAGAGCCTTGCGATCAGAAACACCGGGCGGCATGGTGAGCAGGGCGGTCCCGCTCTTGGCCTCATAGCGCAGTTTCAGATTTCTGGCCCGGGGATGGCGTTTTAAAATCAGGGGGAAATCGCCCACATAATGGTCCGCATCAGAGGTCATTAATCTTCCTGCCCGATGATATGATCCTGCAAATCGCCCGCATCCCGTTCGGATATGGCTCGGCCTTGTACGGAAATTCCGGCTTTGTGAACGCTGTCAGCAGTGCCGGAAATCAGGGGGTGCCATGGTTTGAGGCCTTTTCCTTCACTGATCAGGCGGTAAGCACAGCTTTCCGGTAGCCACGGGAAATCCGATACCTGATCCGGGGTCAGGACCACACAGTCTGGTACCAGTTTTTTCCGCGCGGCATAGTTCCGGCATTGACAGCTTGTCACATCCAGCAGGCGGCAGGCAACATTGGTGAAGGCTATATCGCCGGTGTCCTCGTCTTCCAGCTTATGCAGGCAACATTGACCACAGCCGTCACAGAGGGATTCCCACTCATCACCGGTCATCTCATCCAGTTTTTTGATCTGCCAGAAAGGGGCGTTCTTCACCGGATGATGTCCTCTAACCGCTTTGCCATTTCATCCGGGTCGGTCCGGCTTTTAAAATGGGTAACATATTCCCCGTTCCGGTCCATCAGATAGATATAGGAGGTATGGCTGACCAGATAGCTGCCCGGATCAGCCCCCTCGTCCAGTTTTTCCCTGGCCCCATAAACCCGGTAAGCTTTTTTGACGGCTTTGATCTGTTCCATACTACCGGTCAGACCAATTAATTTCGAATGAAAGGCCGGGGCATATTGGGCCATGACCTCAACCGTATCCCGTTCCGGGTCCAGGGTGATGAACAGGGGCGTAATTTCGGCCAGCGTTTTTTTGGGCAACTGGTCAAGAGCGGTAGCCATAATTTGCAGTTCCATGGGACAGACATCAGGGCAGAAAGTATAGCCAAAATAAATCAGCATATATTTCCCCCTGTAATCTTCATTACTCACCTTCTTGCCATGATGATCAATGAGGGAAAAGGGGCCGCCGATAAGGGCTTTGGTATTTTGCGCGGCGGTTACGCTATTCCCTCTTTTGGATTCCGGAATAACGTTCCACAGGGCGATAGCAAAAATCACGGCCAGTACCGCCAGTAAGATTATAATATTTTTAGACAAGGTCATGGTGTTTTCCCGCAGGATTGTAATAATATCTTTGTTGTTCGGCGAATTGTCCCTATATATAGAGGGCACAGGGCAATAATGCGACTTAAAAACTGGAGTTTTAAATGCGGCTTGGCAAATTTTTTGGCCTTTTACTGATTATTTCCTCACTGGCGGTTATCGGCGGGATATCCGCCGTACAGGCACAGAATTATTCAGCGTCTTACAAGTTCCTCAAAGCAATCAAAAAGCTGAATTACCGGGATATTAAAATCGCCATTGAAAAAGGCGTTAATGTGAATACCCGTGATTATGATGATCAGACAACGCCGCTGATCCTCGCCGTGAAAATGAAAGAAGCCTCGCTGGTCAAATATTTACTGGCTAGCGGTGCAAAGCCGGATTTATATGGCAAGGATGGCAAAACACCCTTAGTGATTGCGGCGGGTTTGGGGGACAAAACACTGGCCGCCTTATTGATAAGCGCCAAGGCTGATCTGGACCTGGCCGATAAGAATGGCACTACCCCATTGATCGCAGCAGTCCTTGCCCGCAAAGGCCAGGTCGTGAAGTTACTGCTTGATTCCGGAGCTGATTACACATTGGAAGATTATTCTGGCCGGTCGCCCCTGCAACATGCCAAGGACAACCGCCGCCGCCGACTGGTTAAAATATTGGAAGACGCCGGAGCATAGTACAGGGTGCTCTAAAACCCGTCACAACAGAAATTTACCAACCGGTCCCGAAGCTGTTCCCCGGTTTCAACAGCGCAGGACTTGTGAGACAACAGGCTGATACGATGTAAATGGTTGATGGTATGATGCATCACCCCCATCATAAAATGAATATGCCAGTAAATATCCTCCTCTGACAGGCCCGGTTTTATTTTCTTGAAATAGGGCACAAACCGGTCGAACACATCCACTTCCTGACGCAAGACATTGCTCATATCGCTGGCTTCTTCAAGATAGGCGCGCGCCAGAAAACGGATATAGACCGAATAGCCTTTTTCCTCATCACAAAGCCAGAAAATAGGCGGCGTGAGCATGGCCTTGATCAATTCCCGGAGCGAAACATCCCGGCCCGACGCCTGCGCCCTCTCGTCCGCTTCATGCAACAATTGCAGGCGCTCATGGTTCATCAAAGTCGCACGGCGCACATATACCGCCTGAAACAAGCCCTGCTTTGAGCCGAAATAATAATTCACCGCCGACAGATTTACATCGGCGCGGGTGGTCACATTACGTACAGACACACTGGCAAAACTGCCATTGGCGAAAAGTTCCTCGGACACATCCAGGATACGTTCTCTGGCATCCTGCCGGGGCGGTTTTTTTGAATTCATTATTATTCTGCCTTAATAAACAACGTTTAAAACATACGTTTAGAACGCTGCTTAGGCAAGGTGAATCTCAGGGCTTGTTTTTATCATCCGTTTTGGGCGCATCATTGGCTAAAGCCTTACCCCCGAATCGGCGCCGGTGTGACAGCACGGCTATGGGAATGGTCAGGATATAGATCAGGCCAACCACCGACATGGTGGCCCAGACATTGGTCACCAGCATGGTTGCCAAAATGGCAATCCCCAACAGGTAAAACAGGACATATTCCCTTTTTATGCTGATTTTCTTGAAGGAAAAAGTTGGCACATTGCTGACAGTAAGCCCCGCAATGATACCCAGATATATGATACAGATTACAGGGTTTTTAAAAACCGCCATATCGGTCAGAAAATACAGGATCATAGGCCACAGCGCCAAAGCCGCCGAGGCCGGGGCCGGAATTCCGGCAAAATAATCCTGTCTTTCTTCGGCGTTAACCTCCGCATCCTGGCTCATGGTGTTAAAGCGTGCCAGACGCAAAGCCATGGCGATGGTAAAGATCAACGCCAGAAGCCAGCCGACCCCCTTCACATCCCGCAAGACCCAGCTGTATAATATCACCGCCGGAGCCACGCCAAAACTGACAATATCCGACAGGGAATCCAGCTCGGCCCCGAATTTGGATGACCCTTTCAGCAGGCGCGCCATACGCCCGTCCAACCCATCCAGAACCCCCGCAATAAGGACCGCCAGAACCGCCCCCTCCCATCGGCCCAGAATGGCAAAACGCATGGCCGACATGCCCGCACAAATGGCCAGCACCGTAATGGTATTAGGCACCAGACTGCGAATCGGAAAAATATTCTGTTTGTTCAAATGGGGCATGAAACGGCTTCCGGTTTGGCGTTTTTAGCGGATTTCGCCTTCGCGGGACCGCTCTTTGGTCTTTTCATTGGCAATGACCGTCTCCCCGGCCACGGCCCGCTGGCCCACGCAAACCATGGAATGGACCCCTTTGGGCAGGTAAACATCCACCCGGCTGCCAAAACGGATCAAACCAAACCGTTCCCCGGCTTTATAGGCCTTGCCATCCTCTGCCCAGCATAAAATCCGCCGGGCAATCAGGCCCGCGATCTGAACAAAGGCATATTCCCGGCCCGAAGCGGTTTTAAGCAGCAACGCATGACGTTCGTTATCCACGCTGGCCTTTTCCAGTGACGCATTGAGGAATTTGCCCGGCGTATAGACCTGACGCACAATCTCGCCATCAATAGGCACCCGGTTCACATGAACGTCAAACACATTCATAAAAATGCTGACCCTTGTGCGGACCTCATCCCCAAGCGCCAGCTCTTGCGGCGGCACGGCGTCACAGACAGACTGGACAACACCGTCAGCGGGACTGACCACCAGACCCTCTTTTACAGGCGTTACCCGCTCCGGATCCCGAAAGAAATACGCACACCAGATGGTCAGTATCAGGCCCACAACCCCCAGAAGATCCATGCCCAGCAGATAGAACAACACGGTTACCGCGCCAAAGCCCAAAATAAATTTATGGCCTTCCTTGTGAAAATAGCCGAGTATCGGTGGTAAATTATCCATAATCCTGTCCATTGTATTTTTCATATATTATTTGTAAAGCAGTCTGCGCTTTTCATCAAACTGTTTTATCCCGCTCTGGTGCAAACTCGTCCAGGTCAACCAGTTTCTGCATGGCTTCGGTGGCTTCCTTTTGTTTCTGCCACATGTCATAATAGGCCCCGCGCTGACTGAGGAGCAGATCATGGGTGCCGCGCTCAATGATCACGCCCTTGTCCAGAACAATGATCTCATTGGCATTAACAATGGTTGACAGACGGTGCGCAATGACAATGGTGGTCCGGTTTCTGGATATTTCCTCAAGTGCGGTCTGAATATCCTGTTCCGTTGCACTGTCCAGCGCGGATGTAGCCTCATCCAGCAATAAAATTGCCGGGCTTTTCAGGATTGTGCGCGCAATGGCCACCCGCTGTTTTTCACCGCCGGACAATTTCAGGCCCCGCTCACCCACCTCGCTGTTATAATGATCCGGCAGGGACATGATAAAGTCATGGATCTGCGCATGACGGGCCGCATCCTCCACTTCCGCATCAGTGGCATCAGGCCGGCCATAACGGATGTTATAGCCAATACTGTCATTGAACAGCACCGTATCTTGCGGCACGACACCGATCTGCCGGCGCAGGCTTTGCTGGGTTACCTTGCTGATATCCTGCCCGTCAATGAGGATGCGGCCCGATGCCACATCGTAAAAACGGAACAGGATTCGGGAAATGGTCGATTTCCCGGCCCCGCTGGCCCCGACAATGGCCGTTGTGGTGCCGGCGGGAACCTCAAACGAAATATCCTTCAGAATTGGCCGGTCCGGCGCATAGTGAAAAGATACATTTTCAAATGTTACCGCCCCGCCCTTAATGTCAAGATCAGGGGCATCCGGCCTGTCCATCACATCTGATTCGGTCCGGATCATGGCAAACATTTTATCCATATCTACCAGAGACTGCTTGATCTCGCGGTAAACCATACCTAAAAAATTAAGCGGCATATAAATCTGGATCAACAATGAATTAACCAGCACAAATTCGCCAATGGTAAAACGGCCATCAATCACCCCCTGTGCCGCCATGAGCAAAACTATCACCAGCCCGATGGAAATGATGAAACTCTGCCCCACATTAAGCAATGCCAGAGATGTCTGGCTGCGCACGGACGCTTTCTCGTATTTAGCCAGTGCCACATCATAGCGCCGGGCCTCATGTTCCTCATTGGTAAAATATTTGACGGTTTCAAAATTAAGCAGGCTGTCAATGGCCTTGGTATTAGCCTCGGTATCCTGCTTGTTCATCTCCCGGCGGAATTTCAGCCGCCAGTCGGTAACCATGATGGTGTAAAAGATATAACTCCCCAGACAGACGAAGGTAACCACTGCATAATAAAAGCCAAATTTCGTCCAGAAAACAAAGGTGATCAGGAATATCTCAAGCAGGGTCGGCAGGATGTTGAACAGCATGAAGCGCAACAGAAAATCAATCCCCCGTGTGCCGCGTTCTATGACCCGGCTCAGCCCGCCGGTCTTGCGCTCCATATGGAATTTTAACGACAGGGCATGCAGGTGACGAAAAGTGCTGAGCGCCAGATTACGCAGGGCATTCTGGCCCACCTTGGCAAAAACCGCGTCCCTTATCTGACCAAAAAACAGGCTCAGGACCCGAGCCATCCCATAAGCCAGAATGAAAGCCACCGGCACCGCCAGCGCAACCGAGGTCACATCCGGCTTGAATTCGGGAGACAATATATCAACCGCATCCTTGAACAGGAACGGCACATAAATCCCGATCAGCTTGGCCGCAATAAGAAACGTCATCGCCAGAATGACCCGCAGCCTCAAATCCCATCGCCCTTTCATCCAGACAAAGGGCAACAGGGTCTTTATGGTCTGCCAATGATTTTCATTGTCATTTGGTTCACTTTCATCCGACGACGAATGATGCGACGGCTTGTGATGAGCCACGATTTTTCCCTGTCTGTTTTTTTATATGTTTAAAACTATACTGAATATGGGATTTATTTACAGTATTTTAAGGCTCCGGTCATAATATTTCCCCATGCAAGCATCACTTCAATCGGAAACCACTGGGCCCGTGAAACAAGAAACTGAAAATCCGTCACAGGATATTGATCAGATTCTGTCCCATATGACGGCGCAGGTCACAGAATCAGGCATTGATTTTCCCATAAATTTTACCTTCATATGGCAAAATATAAACTTCACCGCCAGGGTCACCCCGGTGACAGGCCGGAATGATTGTTTCACCATGACGCTGGCAGCAAATCTGGGCTATCTGCCTTTCAGTGCCGAGGATGCGGCCCGCCGGAAAAACCTGTTGGACAGCTTTGCGCAGCATTTTATTGCGGGGAAATATAATTTGTTGCCCAACAGCCGGATAGAGCGGATATTAACAACTGACTTTACCGGACCGGTCAATGCCCGGCGGCTTATGGATGTAATTACGTTCACCCTGCTGGACCAGCATACTGAGCTGAAATCTGCTTATTTTTCAATAACCGGTGCCGTGGGCAACACAAACTTCTGACCCGGGTAAATCAGGTCAGGGTCTTTGATCAGGCTCTTATTGGCCCCGAAAATAAGTGTATAATGAAATCCTGATCCGTATAGCCGACGCGCGATATGCCACAGGCTGTTGCCAGGGCGGACGATAACCTCACCTTTGGCTTTGCTTGAATCAATCTCTTTGCCGCGACTGAAAGGCTGTTCAATACGCACCTCCACATCATCGCCTTCCAGCAATTGGTCAATGCGAATGATATGTTCTTTGGTATCCAGTTCCCGATTGAAAGAATGCGACCAGATACCATTGTCATCCGCCGTTACCTCAGCCAGATACGCATTATCCAGATATATTCTCACCCGGGCATTTTTCGCTGCCGTACCAGAGATAATCGCATTTGACCCCGCATCATAATCAAGGCTGTCCAGTGACAGCCCCTTGGCCAGTTCGGAGAAATTCACCAGCCGGGGTTTCTGCAGCACCCGTGTGGGCCCGCCGCCATTGCGCGGGCTTAAAATGGCAATTACGCCGTTTGTTTCATCTTCATTAAAGCGTTTCTCATCCCGGTTCGGCACAGCCACAATGACCACATCGCTGGAGAAAACCTCAAACTTGCCGGGCATGGTGGATTTCAGGCTAAGCTCCGTTGGGCCGCTGGGCAGGGGGTCGTCATATAACAACACCCATTCCCCGTTCCGGTCCGCCACGGCAGAGCCGATAACCTTGTTGCGGGCATAGATATATATATCACTGTTCGGTTCCGCCCGCCCGGCTATGACCCCGGTGCCATTTCGGCTGATCCGCACAATATCAAAACTTGGCAAGATGGACGTCGCCGGGGCCATATCCTCGGCAGGGTCCGGCGCGCTCACATCGGCGGCGGTTTTTTCTATAATTTTTTCAGGCGGGGGAGCGGACGTAAAAAAATCATTAGCCCCGTCTTCAGCAAAAAACAATATCCAGATAACCGCCGTCACAGCCACCAGTGCCAGCGTCGTGATACTTGCTTTCAAAGCCCAATCCGAGCCGTTTTTTTCCCTTTTTACCGAGGGTTTTACATGCTGCTCTGTCAACTACTCACCAAATCCATTCAAAAAAACGCACAGGTTATATACTGCAAACCACAGGGAATGTCAGCATCATTTTATTTTCGGGCCGGCGTCATAATATTTTTTTAACATGGTTGCCATATTATATTCTCATGGATAGAGTGAAAAATTGTCAAAACTGTGACCGTAAAAGGTTGAATTTGGAAATCAGGATAAATATCTCCCCATGGCACATATAAATTCCATTTGCGTATATTGCGGATCCCGGCCAGGACGCAATGGCCGTTTCAAGATAATGGCTCAGGATTTCGGCGACCTGCTGGCCCAGAATAATATCCGCCTTGTGTACGGCGGCGGTAATATCGGCCTGATGGGGATTATCGCCAACCGGGTTATGAAACAGGGCGGCAAGGTCACCGGCATCATCCCGCGTCACCTTGATGATGCAGAGGGCGGCTGGAAAGAGGCCACGGATTTTTTCGTGGTTGATAATATGCATGACCGCAAGCGGATGATGTTTGACCATTCCGATGCCTTCGTTGCCCTGCCCGGCAGTATCGGCACCCTGGATGAGCTTATCGAAGTTATCACCTGGCGTCAGCTTGGCCTCCATAACAAGCCGATCGTCATCGTCAATATTGATGATTACTGGCAACCTTTGTTTGCCCTGATTGATAATTTTATCGCCGAAGAATTTACCGTGCCCGAAACCCGTGACCTGTTTCATGTGGTACCGGCGGCGGAAGATGTCATTCCTTTGCTGAAATCCCTGCCGGAAATCACGTTGATCACAAAAAACACCCTGATTTAGGCATTTTCTTTCGTTTCTGCCCTTCACATCACGGGCCAGCGGTGATAGTTTGCGCCCAAGAATGAAGATATTCAGAATCCCCAATGGCCCCACGTGCGGTGCCCCTATAATTTAAAAGGTTCAATATGGCTAAAATCAAAGTAGAAAATCCTGTTGTCGAACTGGACGGCGATGAAATGACACGTATCATATGGGCATGGATCAAGGACAAGCTGATCCATCCTTATCTTGATATTGATCTGAAATATTATGACCTGAGCGTGGAAAAACGCGATGAAACCGATGACCAGATCACTATTGATGCGGCCAATGCCATCATTAAATATGGTGTCGGCGTTAAATGCGCGACCATCACCCCGGACGAACAGAGGGTTGAGGAATTTAACCTGAAACAAATGTGGCGCTCCCCCAATGGCACGATCCGGAATATTCTGGGCGGTACCGTCTTTCGCGAGCCGATCATCTGTTCCAACGTGCCGCGCCTTGTGCCCGGCTGGACCCATCCCATCGTTATTGGCCGTCATGCCTTCGGTGATCAATATCGGGCTACGGATTTTCTGGTGCCGGGCGCCGGAAAGCTGACCCTGAAATTTGAGCCGGAAGACGGTGGTGAGGTGATTGAACGGGAAGTATTTGAATTCCCCGGTGCCGGGGTGGCCATGGCCATGTATAACCTTGATGCGAGCATCCGGGATTTCGCCCGCGCCTGTATGAATTATGGCCTGAGCCGGAAATGGCCGGTGTACCTCAGCACCAAAAACACTATTCTGAAAGCCTATGACGGGCGGTTTAAAGACCTGTTCGAAGAAATATTCAATGCCGAATTCGCCGACAAGTTCGCCGCTGCCGATATCACATATGAACATCGCCTGATTGATGACATGGTGGCGTGCGCCATGAAATGGAACGGTGAATTTGTCTGGGCCTGTAAAAACTATGACGGGGACGTACAGTCCGACACCGTAGCGCAAGGCTTTGGCTCCTTAGGGTTGATGAAATCTATCCTGATGACCCCCGACGGCGATATTGTCGAATCAGAAGCCGCCCATGGCACCGTGACCCGCCATTACCGCATGCATCAACAGGGCAAGGAAACCTCCACAAACCCCATCGCCTCCATCTTTGCCTGGACCGGCGGGCTGACCCACCGTGCCAAGCTGGATGGCAATGAGGCGCTGAAGGAATTTTCCGAAACGCTGGAGCGGGTTTGTGTCGAAACCGTCGAAGAAGGCTATATGACCAAAGATCTGGCTCTGCTGGTTGGCCCGGAACAGGCGTGGCTGACCTCAAAGCAATTCTTCGACAAGATTGACGAGAATTTGCAAAAAGCCATGGCGTAACCATCGCCTAACCCATATTAATCCCGCAGTCATTATTGGTTGCGGGATTTTTTATGTCTATTCGGACAGAATTTCCTCAGGACCACAGGCCTGACCAAAATCCTTATGGGGAATGTTTTTATAAGCTTCCTCTATCCGTTCCCGCAAGGTCGGGTTTTCATCCAGCAGATGATGAAACTCCCGCGCGTCCAGAACAAAAAAATGGCCTTTTGTCTCTGCCCTGTAGCTGGCGGAATAATTCGATTTTTCCATAAGCGACTTTGCCCCGAAAAATCCGCCTTCCTTCAACGTTATTTTGCCGGTCCTGTCCGTTCGTGCCACTTCACCGGACACGATCAGATACATTTTGTCGGCCTGATGGCCCTTGACCGCAATAATACTGTCTTTTTCCACAACGCTGGACCGTAAATATTTGGCAATAGTCCGGATCAGATTGGCATCCAGACCCTTGAACAAGGGCACATTGGCCACCAGACCCCAGCGAATGACGAAATCACGCTGATGAATTTCATTGGCAAAGCCGGACGCAATAATCCCGATGGGCAAGGCATACATGCCAACCCCGAAGATCATCACCACGCCGCCAAAAAGCCGCCCGGCCCATGTGATCGGCACCATATCGCCGTAACCCACCGTGGTCAGGGTTGCCAGCGCCCACCACAGGGCATGGGGAATGGTGCCAAAGGCTTCCGGTTGCACATTACGTTCCAGATAATACATGATGGTAGCGGCAAAGGACGACAAGCCCAGCATGATAATCAAGGTCGCCGTCAAGGCACGGCGTTCCGCGAATAATACATTGCCCAGAGAGGCCAGCGCCGGGGAATAACGCATCAGCTTGAACAGACGCAACAACCGGAATATACGCAGAAGCCTCAGGTCAATCCCAACGACAAACAGCAATGACGGCGCAATGGCCAGAAAATCAATCACCATCAACGGCGAGGTGATAAAATGGAGCCGAAAAGGACCCTTGCCCTTTTCATCAGGTTCAGGTCGGTATTCAACGCAAACCCAGACCCGAAGCAAATATTCCATACAGAATATCAACAGGGAAAATACCTCGAAGGCCATAAATTCAAGGCGATATTGCCGGGTAATATCCGGCACCGTTTCAAGAGAAACCGCCACCACATTCAGAATAATCAGCCCGACCATGAAACCATCAAACAGACCCGCCGCCCGATTACCGCTCAGGCCCATTTCAATGACCTCGAATATTTTGCGGCGTGCTGTTGGTCTGTACTGTTTCACGACATTATTCCTATGGTTATAAAGCCCCCAGTATATCTTCGATAGCAGAGATTGCCGCCGATGCCTTGCGCCCGTCCGGGCCGCCGGCCTGTGCCATGTCGGGACGACCACCACCGCCCTTGCCACCAACAGCCATGGCACCGGCCCGCACCAGATCAACCGCATTGATCCGGCTGATAAGATCGCTGGTCACAGCGGTAAGTACCCCGGCCTTGCCATCATTCACCGCAACCAGTGCAACAACGCCGCTACCAAGGCGTTCCCTTGCGTCATCCGCCATACCTCGCAGCTCTTTTGGATGCACACCGTCCAGAACCCGGCCAATAAATTTAATATCGCCGATGGTTTTGATCTCATCACCCGCGCTGTCCCCGCCGCCCATGGCTATTTTTTTGCGCAACGCTACAAGCTCTTTTTCAGCGGACTTGCGGTCTTCCAGCAAAGAGGCCAGGCGTTCAGTCAACTGAACCGGGGTGGTCTTTAGCATAGAGGTGACGTCACTTAAATAGTGTTCCTGTTCAAGACAATGATCGACGGCGGCCCCGCCGGTTATGGCTTCCAGCCGCCGGACACCAGCGGCCACGGCACTTTCCGCGATAATTTTGAACATGCCGATGTCGCCGGTTCTGCTCACATGGGTGCCGCCGCAAAGTTCCGTGGAATAATTGCCGTTGCCCATAGATACCACCCGCACCTCATCACCGTATTTCTCACCAAACAGGGCCATGGCGCCTCTTTCCACGGCCTCACCCGGGGTCATCAGCTGAGTGGTCACGGTGCTGTTTTGACGGATTATGCGATTGACGGTTTTTTCGATAGCGGCCTTTTCCGGCGGGGTCAGGGCTTTGTTATGGCTAAAATCAAACCGCAGGCGATCGGCCGCCACCATGGAACCTTTTTGGGTCACATGATCGCCCAAATGATCCCGCAGTACCGCATGGAGGATATGGGTCACTGAATGATTGGCCCGCACCTTGTCCCGGTAACCATCATCAACCTTCATATCCACAATAGCCGCGACCGAAAATGCCCCCTTGGTTATTTTCACCATATGGACGTGAAGCTTACCCAATTTCTTGACCGTATCCGTGACCAGTGCCGTATCGCCGTTCGATGTGGTGAGGGTGCCAATATCACCGCTCTGGCCGCCCGATTCCGCGTAAAAAGGGGTCTGGTTGGTCAGGATGGCCACTTGGTCGCCAACACTGGCAGACTCTATGAGCTTATCATCTTTGATAATTGCCAGAATCTTGCCTTCGCTATGGGTCGTGGTATAGCCCAGAAATTCCGTGGCCCCATGCGCGGTGTTGGCCTCAAACCAAACCTGTTCCGTAGCCGCACTGCCGGAACCTTTCCAGGCCGCCCGTGCCTCAGCTTTTTGCTTTTCCATAGCCGTCTGAAAGCCCTGTTCATCCACCGACAAATCCTGCGCCCGCAAAACATCCTGTGTCAGGTCGAGGGGAAAACCATAAGTATCATACAGACGGAAAGCAATATCACCGGCCAGCTCGCCGCCCGTAGGTAATTTTTTAATCTCGTCATCCAGAAGCCTGAGGCCGCGTTCCAGGGTTTTCTTGAACCGCAATTCTTCCAGTTTCAGGGTTTCCGTAATCAGGGCCTCGGCGCGCAAGAGTTCCGGAAAAGCCTGTCCCATTTCCTGCAACAAGGCCGGGACAAGGCGGTACATAAGGGGGGCGCGGCATCCCAAAAGATGGGCATGACGCATGCCGCGCCGCATAATCCGGCGCAGCACATATCCCCGCCCTTCATTGGATGGCAACACCCCGTCCGCAATCAGAAAACAGGCCGAGCGCAAATGGTCTGCAATCACCCGGTGAGAGATATTTTGCGGCCCGTAAGCGTCAACGCCGCTGAATTTTGCCGAGGCTTCTATGAGATTTTTGAACAGATCAATTTCATAATTATCGTGCGTACCCTGCAGGACAGCAGTAATACGCTCCAGCCCCATCCCTGTATCAATACTGGGTTTTGGCAGGGGCAGGCGTGTACCGTCTGCCTGCTGATCATATTGCATAAACACCAGATTCCAGATTTCGACAAACCTGTCACCATCCTCATCAGCGCTGCCGGGCGGCCCCCCCATAATATGTGGGCCGTGATCGTAAAAAATCTCGGAACAGGGGCCGCAAGGGCCCGTATCACCCATGGACCAGAAATTATCGGATGTTGCGATACGAATGATCCGATCTTCGGGCAGGCCGGAGATTTCTTTCCACAGAGCATAGGCTTCATCATCTTCATGGTAAACCGTCACCAGAAGCCTGGCCGGATCAAGGCCATATTCTTTGGTTAATAATGTCCAGGCATGGTAGATGGCCCGTTCCTTGAAATAATCGCCAAAGGAAAAATTACCCAGCATTTCGAAAAAGGTATGGTGGCGGGCCGTATAGCCCACATTATCCAGATCATTATGCTTGCCCCCGGCTCGAACGCATTTCTGGCTTGATACCGCGCGAACGTAAGGACGGGTTTCCGCACCTGTGAACAGGTTTTTAAACGGCACCATCCCGGCGTTGGTAAACATCAGGGTCGGATCATTTTGCGGCACCAAAGGCCCGCTGGTCACGACCTCATGTTTCTGCCCGGCAAAATAATCCAGAAATATCTTTCGGACTTCGTTAGTACCCTTCATCAAAACAAACCTTCTTTTTATAACATCTTATGTTTAAACTTTTAGCGACAATGCCGGGGCCTGTCCACCTGTCTGTCATAAAAAAGGACGCCGCAAAGGGCGTCCAGTGAAGGTTTGTTTTGTTGGGATTACCGATCAGATTTCATCCGAACTGTCATCATCACTGCCCCGGTTCATACCTTCTTTCAGCAGAACTTCATCCAATATGCCTTCGCTCTTGCGGATATGCAGTTCCAGCTTGCCCGCAAGCTCTGGATTATCCCGCAGGAAACGTTTGGCATTTTCACGGCCCTGACCGATGCGCTGGCTGTCATAGGAATACCAGGAACCGGACTTTTCCACCACCCCGGCCTTGACCCCAAGGTCAATCAATTCGCCGTTCTTGGAAATACCCTGACCATACATGATGTCGAACTCAACCATCTTAAAGGGCGGGGCCACCTTGTTCTTGACCACCTTGACCCGGGTCTGATTGCCGACAATCTCATCCTTTTCCTTAATCGCGCCAATGCGGCGGATATCCAGACGGACAGAGGCATAGAATTTCAGGGCGTTACCGCCGGATGTGGTTTCCGGGCTACCATACATGACGCCAATTTTCATACGTATCTGGTTGATGAAAACCACCATGCATTTTGATTTGGAAATGGAACCGGTCAATTTACGCAGGGCCTGAGACATCAGACGCGCCTGCAAGCCCACATGGCTGTCGCCCATCTCGCCTTCCAGTTCCGCACGCGGTGTCAGCGCGGCCACACTGTCAATCACCAGAATATCCACTGCCCCGGACCGAACCAGCGTATCAACAATTTCCAAAGCCTGTTCGCCGGTGTCGGGCTGGGAAATCAACAGCTCATCAATATCAACGCCGAGCGCATTGGCGTAGACCGGGTCCAGCGCATGTTCCGCATCGACAAAAGCCGCGACGCCGCCCTGCTTTTGCACCTCTGCGACCGCATGAAGGGCCAGCGTGGTCTTGCCGGAGCTTTCCGGACCATAAATTTCAACGACCCGTCCCTTGGGCAAGCCGCCAATGCCAAGGGCAATATCTAGGCCCAGAGAACCGCTTGAAACAGCCTCTACCTCCATAGCAGCACCCTTGCCAAGTTTCATAATTGAACCTTTACCAAAAGCCCGTTCAATTTGACTTAACGCAGCATCCAATGCCTTCTGCTTATCCATATTTCCCTGTCCAACAAGTTTTATTTGTGCGGCGGCCATTTTTCTTCTCCTCTATATCCCACAGGCGGTGGTAACTTTCAATAACAGACATTTGTACATATTTTGTTCTTTTTAGCAAGAACATTTTTAATCTATTGAAATATAAGGAATAATTATAATTTATTTATAGTTTGTTCTCTTAAATTTTTATTACAGGACGTTTTTGATCGAGACGTGATTCACCTGAGTTATATTTTTTCCAGAACCTCTTTAACCTGCTCGGCCAGCTGTTTCAGGCTGAAGGGTTTGGGCAGGAAATTAAAGTCATCATCCCCCGGTGTGTTGTCAAAGGCATCCTCCGCATAGCCGGAAATAAAAATAACTTTCAGCTTCTGATTGGTTTCCCGGATTTTACGGACCAGGGTAGGGCCGTCCATGATCGGCATCACCACATCGCTGATCACCAGATCAAGCTCATCCTCAATCTTTTCAAACAGCTCAAAGGCCGCCTCGCCGCTGTTGGCTTCATGAACATTATAGCCTTTGTTCTTCAGGGCGCGAGAGGCAAACATGCGTACCGCATCCTCATCCTCCACCAGTAATATCGTCCCCTTGCCGGTCAGATCCCGTGCGGGCTGTTTCGGCGCGGGCGGGGCCTCTTCCGCAATTTCTTTATGAACTTCCTGATAGGTCGGCAGATATATGCTGAAGGTTGTCCCCTTGCCAACCTCACTGGTGGGAAAGACAAAACCATCTGTCTGCTTGACGATACCGTAAACCGTGGACAGGCCAAGGCCGGTGCCCTTGCCCACTTCCTTGGTGCTGAAGAAAGGTTCAAAAATCTTGCCCATATGTTCCTTGGCAATACCGCACCCCGTATCCGACACCTCCAGCAACACATAGTCATTGAGCGGCATGACTTTATAGCGTTCACTGAGGCTTTTAGAGTCTTCCAGCGAAATATTACGGGTCCGGATGGATATTTTCCCCTGATTATCCATGGCATCCCGCGCATTGACGCACAGGTTGATAATCACCTGTTCCAATTGCCCCTGATCCACCTTGACCTGCCCGATATTGCGGCCATGGGTCATCTCAAGCGTGATATTATCGCCAATCAACCGTTCCAGAAGGTTGGACAGTTCCGCCAGAACATCGGTAATCACCAAAACCTTTGGCCGCAAGGTCTGCTGCCGGGAAAAGGCCAGAAGCTGGCGGACCAGATTGGCGGCCCGGTTGGCATTCTGCTTTACCTGGCTGATGTCGGAAAAGGACTGGTCCCCCGGCCCATGGCGCATGAGGAGTAAATCACTAAAGCCGATAATGGCGGTCAGCAGGTTATTAAAATCATGGGCAATGCCGCCAGCAAGCTGGCCCACGGCCTGCATCTTCTGGGACTGGGCAAATTGCAGTTCCAGATTCTTCTGTTCCGTCGTATCAATCAGATAAAGAATGGCTACCTTGTCATGGTCATCAAGACGATTAAGGCGGGTGATATAAATATGGCCATGCTTTTCACCCTTGCCCCGAAAGCCAATATCAGCGATAGAACTGGCCAGACCACTGCTTAAGGTCGCCTGGATACGGTCATAAAATTCGCCGTATTCATCCGGATCAATTATATGGGTCAGGTTGCGCGGATTATCAATTTCCAGTTCTCTGACATATTCCCGGAATATCTTGTTTTTTTCCAGCACATCCCCCTGTTCGGTCACGATGGCGATACCGATAGGTGATTCCCGGAAAAACCGGTCCAGATTGGTATTTTCCGTTCCCGGTCCACTAATTTCCATATCCGACTGACTGATAAAGACCTGAAAAACCTTTGATCCATCCGAAACAAAACCCGGTACCGTGTCACATATCCTAAAATCCAGATGAATATCTTCGCCGGACAAGCTGCGCATTTGAATCTGCCCGCCTAACGCATCGGGCGTGAGGGAGCTAAAAATCGCAAGGGGCTGGGGCAGTGTTATTGCTGCCCTGGAATATCCCCTCATCCAATGCTGCATAGTATCATTTGCAAAGGTGATTTGCCCCTCGGCAGAAATAGCGATAAAGCCGCAGTCCCCCTGATCCAGAAACCGGCCCAATTGCGCAAGACCCATGGCCGCCCCGGCCTGTGTCGTGTCCTGTATTGGCACATCAGACATTGCCCCGGAAAATGTCCATTGAATATAATCTTCATCACCGCCTTTGCGCCGCAGGGCGACCTCTATATATTTCCAGCTGTCATCACCGCAAACAAGCTGAATGATATGGGTCTGAACAGCTGTTGTTTCCAGAGCCGATGCGGCTTCTTTCATTGCGGTTGCCTGCCCGTCGGCCATCAGGTCGGTTGGCGACAGAATATCTCTTTCAAGTTTGTCCCGGACGAAAGCGCGATACGGCATGTTACAGGTGATCATTTCCCCGGCCTGCGACGTGATCACCTGTGGCTGATACTGTCCAGACGACGGCGATAGTACCAGTGCGGCGGTTTCCTTCGGCACAGAATACAGATTTCTGGCAACGATACCCGCCGTGATCAACAGGGCCACAGCGGTAAGGAAATAGCCCATCGTCGCCACGCCAAAAGCCATGCCAAAAAGAACACAGGCCACGGCAACAAGCCCGCCAATACCCCCGATGGAAATCAGAAAAGGATAATCAATGGATTTACGCATATTTTTCCATAACTCTCTCAATGTACCGGGCTCAAGGTGCCATATTATGGGCCGGATTTCATTAATTTTTTGTCTGACGCGTAAAAACTACGTGCCAGAAGGATTATAATGGGCCGCTTCACCCTTTTTAAGGCGCAGAATATAGCCAACTACCTCGGCCACCGCCTTATAATGATCTTCCCGAATTTCCTCATCCACCTCCACGGTCGCAAACAGGGACCGGGCCAGTGGCGGGTTTTCAAGGACGGGTACATCATTTTCCCGGGCCACCTCACGAATTTTCAGGGCGATATGGTCCGCGCCCTTGGCGACGACCACCGGCACATCCATCTCACCCTGTTTATATTTAAGGGCAACCGCATAATGGGTCGGATTGGTCACCACCACATCGGCTTCCGGCACAGCGGCCATCATTCGGGTTCTGGCCCGCTCCTGCCTGATCTGGCGCAGACGGGCCTTGATATGAGGATCGCCGTCGGTCTGCTTCATCTCATCCTTGATTTCCTGCTTGGTCATACGCATTTTTTTCAGATGCTGAAATTTCTGAAACAGGAAATCAAGGCCGGCAATTACCGCCATCACCGACACGACACCGCCCAGAACCTTTAACACCAGAATATACAGGAGATCCGCCACGTCACCGGGGTCATAGGTCATCATCTGTTCCAGCCGGTCCCGTTCCGGCCAGACCAGAATGAGTATTACCGCGCCCACAATGGTGATTTTGATAATGGATTTCATAATCTCGACAAAATTCTGCATCGAGAACAACCGCTTTAACCCGGCTAGTGGCGAAATTTTGCTGAGTTTCGGTATGATTTTTTCTGTGGTCAATATGGGTTTATGCTGAATTACCGCCCCCATCAACGCCCCGATCATCAGAATAATAACCGGCAGGACCATATAGCGGAAAATTCCGGTAAAGACCTCTACCCCATAATCCAGAAGGGCGTAGGCATTAATCTGAACCCCGTAAGATGCCCCCAGCATCCGGCCCAGAATATCCCGGATGCCGGCCATACTGGACTTTCCGGAAATCAGGATAATCACGGTCAGGGAAAACAATACAAACCAGTGGCGAACCTCCTGACTTTTTGCCACTTCACCCTTATCATGGGCTTCATCCAGTTTTTTGGCGGTGGGTTCTTCGGTTTTCTGGGAATCGTCCTGATCATCTGCCATGGTTTGTCATCCTGATACCAGAAAAACACCGAGGCTGCTTTCCATATGCAGTAAAAACCAGTTCATACCTGCCGCCAGAACCATGCCAAGAATCAAAAAACCTGCTGCGATATTCAGCGGCATGGCGATGAAAAACACCTGTAGCTGTGGCATCAGGCGACCCAGAATACCAAGGCCAATATTAAAAATCAGGCCATAAACAATGAACGGCGCGGAAATCTGCACCCCCAGCAAAAAAGACTTCGCCACAGTACCAACCACAATCTCTGCAAAATCAGCCATTTTCAAATCACCGCCGACCGGAAACAGGCTATAGCTGTCATACATGGCGGAAATCATCATATGATGCATATTGGTAACGAAAATCAGCACCACCGCCATCAGGGTCAGGAAAGTTGATAGCAAGGCGCTTTGCGCCCCCTGCGCCGGATCAAAGGCCTGAGCCATCGCCAGGCCCGACTGCATGGCAATGATGGTCCCCGCCGTGTGAAGAGCGCTCATCAACAGGCGGATGGATGCCCCGATCAAAACGCCGATCAATATTTCAGAAATTATCAACAGAGCCAGCATAAAGGGCTGGGCCGGCATAGGCGGCAAAAGCGTTCGCACCAGCGAATAAACCAAGAAGGATATGGCCAGTGCCATGGCAAGGCGCAACCGTTGCGGGATGGCAGTTTCCCCCAAAGCCGGCAATAGCATAATCATGGCGCCCATACGGGAAAAAACCAGCAGAAAGGCAAAAACCTCCGTGGGCAGAAGCTCAGCCAAGATTGACAATCCGTTCCGTGATCAGCCCCATAAAATCTGACATGGTCTCACCCATATACGGCAGGAAAATAAACAGGGACACAAAGATTGCAATGATTTTAGGGACAAAGGTCAGGGTGATTTCCTGAATCTGGGTCAAAGCCTGAAACAGGGCAATGGTCAAGCCCACAAACAGGGCTACAAACATGACCGGTCCTGACATTTTGATTAAAACCCATATGCCTTCCTGTGCAATGTCTAATACGTCTGCCCCGTTCATTTTTGATCCTTTTGGGTTAAATGCCTAAATCGGCATTTTGATAATATCCTGATAGGCGGCAATCACTTTGTCCCGCACGGCGACCACGGTTTGAAGAACCATTTCCGCATTCTGTACGGAGGTCACCACATCCACAAGGTCCGCCTTGCCGTTCAGGGACTGAATGCCGGTATTGGCACTGATACTGACCGAATTGCCCGTATCCACAATGGCGGCCTTTAGCACATCGGAAAATGTGCCCGCGCCCTCACCGCGCGTGGCCCCGATACCGGATATGCTGCCGATTTTATCTGTGCCGCTGCCGATACCCTGATTCTTCATCACATTGGCATAGGCGTTTGCGGCATCCATCGCTTTGATCGTCATTGTCCTGATCCTGTCCTTATCATCCCGTCACCTTACCTCAGCAAATCAAGGGTGCGCATCATCATGCTTTTGGACACCTCGATAGAATTGAGGTTGGCCTCATAAGAGCGCTGTGACTGTTTCATGTCCATGGCCTCTATCAAGCCATTCACATTTGGGGTTTTAATATAACCATCCTTGTTTGCGGCGGGGTGGCCCGGTTCAAAACGCAGGCCAAAATCCGATTTGTCAAAGCCCACATTTTTAACTTTCAGGCGCCGGATTCCCATTTTATCGTCCAGCTCATTGACAAAGGTCACCACCTTGCGCCGGTAAGGGTCAACACCGGGGGCCATGGCCACCGAGCTGGCATTGGCCAGATTTTCAGCGATCACCCGCATGCGCGTACTCTGCGCCTTCATACCGGCGGCGGAAATCATCATTGCCTTGGATAAATCCATGGGGATTACTCCTTTGTTGCTTTATCGCGTTCTATTTTCGCCCGATGGCGGTTTTCATCATGTCCACATGTTTGCGGTACATACTTGCGGCGGTAGCATAATCCATCTGGGTTTCCGCCATCTTGATCAATTCATCTTCAAGATTAACCGCATTGCCGTCCGGCGCACTCATGTCAAAATTGCTGTCCATTTCCTCAATCCGGTGGGTGATCGTCTGACCACCGCCGCTGGGGATATGCCCTTTTTCCGTAACCCGCAGTTGCAAACCGCCGGATACGCTTGTCTGGTCCAATTGTGCCTTGAAACTGATTTTCTTCAGATCCCTGGGGATATACCCCGGTGTGTTGGCGTTGGCAATATTCTGTGCCAGGACCTTTTGCCGTTCCGTGAGCCAGTCCATTTTCTGTTTCAGGGAACTGAAAAGTGAAATAGATTTCAGGTCCATCTTATTTTATCCTAATATCATGCCCCAAACGGGAACTGATAAAATTTTAGCAGAATTCGTCGCTATGTTAATCATACACCATTAAATGCCCATAGTGGAACCGGAAAATTAACAATTTGTTAAGATAATAGGATATTATAGAATATCCTTATAATCAATAGCTTGTAATTTAAGCTGACAAAGCGGGGACAGTATGATTATTATCCCCGAACCGGAAAAATATACTTAATTCAGGAACAACAGGTTACGCATGATCACAGAGAAAAAAGATTTGCCGCAAAAGGCCGTTGCCCTGAAACAGGAGGCGGGCAAGACCGACATTCCGCGCATCATCGCCAGCGGCAAAGGCCATAATGCAGAAAAAATTCTTAAACTGGCCTTTGCCAATGACGTCAAGGTGCGCACCGACGAAGATCTGGTGGAGATATTATCCGCCTTTGATGTGGACAGCTATATTCCGCTGGAGGCCCTGCAACCCGTTTCTGAAATATTAAGCTATCTCTATAACGAAAATATCCGCCTGAGCGAACAGAGTGAGACGCCATAATATGGACATGAGCGGTTATTTCCAGTTTGCCATGGCGTTACTGTTTGTCCTCGCCCTGATTTTAATATTGGCATACGGGGCCAAGCGATTCGGTCTGATGGCCCGGGTCACGGTCAATTCGGGCAAAACCAAAGACAAGCGGCTGGACATTGTTGAAATCCTGCCCGTTGATGCCCGGCGCAAGCTGATGCTCATCCGCCGGGATGATGTTGAACATCTGATCATGCTGGGCAATGAACGGGATATTGTCATCGAACAGAATATAGAAACAGGAAAAAATAAAACGCCATGATG
>UOED01000033.1_pt1 | contig 38455 bp, 36 predicted proteins | sample 1990161 | NCBI WGS metagenome assembly UOED01 (sample SAMEA4728526, study PRJEB27164) | hydrothermal vent metagenome | biome: marine basaltic hydrothermal vent biome; feature: marine hydrothermal vent; material: mineral | place: Pacific Ocean | collected 2011-06-14/2011-07-23 | depth 1741 m | reverse complement strand
CTGGCGGGGGCGTTGACGCTGGTCTTTTATGTGATTGCCAGTTTTATGATGATATAATTTTGGGGAGACCCCCGATTTTATCGTGATGTATCCTGAGGGATGGATAAGGGAATGATCTAGCCCCAATTATTCACCATCGCTTGTTGAACTCACTGAGACATGAGTGGTCAGCCGTGTTTACGGCGGGGATTTACGGGAGTGTCTGGCAGGCGTTAGGGGTTGATTTCAGGGGGGATTGTCCGGCGGCTTTTGCCGCGCCTGTCATGGGCTTTGCGCTTTGATGTTGACAGCCAGCAGGACGAGCATTTTCTGGTGCGGGCAGGCGGTCGGCAGGGCGATGCGCAGGCGCGACTTCAATTGTTCGACCCGCACCGCGGTTTTGATGAAGCTGCGGCGGATGGTCTCGAAGGTGGCGGTGCGCCAGCGGGAGCGTTTCGGTGCCGCTGCGCGCAGACGCAGCAACAGCCAATAGGCCCCGGTGTGCAGGAAAAGCCGGAACTGGTTGGCCTGCCATCCCAAATTAAGAAGATGGCACGAGGTGCGGTCGGATTTGGTGTAGAGTTTATGCTCCTTGATCAGGTTTTCCATCTTGCCGCGCGCGCAGTAGATCTTTTCGTAAAGATGCTTGCCACGCCCGGCCAGATTGGTGACGATAGTGCGCACATCCACGCCCTGCTCGCTGGCCTCGACGCGGGCGATCACCCTGCGTTCCTTACCCCAGCTGGCGGCCCCGTAGCGGGTCTGGAAGAACCGCCGAAGTTTATCCCTGCAACCGGTCTTGCCGTGCCTCTCCCATCTTGCCGCCACATCGTCGCACCACGGATTGGCTATGTTTTTCAATATGCTGTTGACGGGCAGACCTAAAATATAGCCGCAATCCCACTGCTCCAGCATAGCCATAACTTCAGGCGTGCCATAGTGGCCGTCGCCGCGCAGGGTGATCGACACACGCGGCCAGTTGGCGCGGATGCGCCTGATCACATGGCGCAAAATCATCGCCGCCTCGGTTCCCGAAGGCCGCTTGCCGGGACGCAGCCAGAAACATACCGGCTTTTGCGTCGCCGCATCGTAAATGTGGATCGGCTGAAAGCAGTATCCGCCGGCGTAGCTGTTGAACAGTGACAACTGCTGAGCGCCGTGGGTGCGGTCGATGGTGTCGTCAATATCGAGCATGATATGACGGGGAGAGGTGGCAAAACTGTCGCAAAACAGATCAATCAACGCCGCTCCCATCCGCGCCAGATCGCGCCATGACGGCAGGTTTTCCAGCCGTGACAGGGTCGGCTGGGACGCCAGACCCTGTGCGCTGTCCGGCAGCCGCTCACAGGCAATTTTCAACGCGGGATCATGACGAAGCGCGTCCAGATCGTCACAATCCTCATAGCCACAGGCGATGGCCAGAATACGGGCGCGGATCATGCTGGCCTGACTGTGGACGGTGCGACCGGGATCGCGCCCATCAGGCAGACAGGCCGCCAGCATGCCGGAAAAATTCAGCCCGCGCTCAACCTCCCGCAACAACAGCACCCCGCCGTCCGACGACATCGAGCCACCGTCAAAGCGGGCGTGAATTTCATGACCATCAACAGGTGACAGGCCGGGGAAAAATAGTGTATCGTCGCTCATGGCAGGCTGGACTTTCTGCGGGTTGTATATGATGTTGTTTTACACCAAAATTATAAACAATTTCAGTGGCTTAGTCCATGCCTGTCAACCAAATTCGATGCTCTCATGAATAATTGGGGCTAGGTATCACTTGCTTTTGTAATATAAGATAATTTATTCAAAGAAGATGATCTGATTATCTGGCTGCCAATCATGCCGCCCAGCATTAGAATTATGGACCCAATTACGGCGAAAACCGAACATATGAGCAAGGCAATTATGATGGCTTTATAACCGTGGATATATGCGTCATTCCAAGAAACTACATTCATACCCATTGCCCCCAATACCCCCAAGATAATAGCGAATACACCCCATATTGATAAATTACATATAAGGCCAATTTTAAAGATTGTACCTGACGGCAACTGGTGAAATTCCAGTTCATTTATTGTTTTTTCATTCATGAGAAAATCCCCTTTCGAAACATATTAATACATATTTCCCGTGGTTGCTCAAGTTAAAGATCAAACAGGTCAGATATTGTTTTAAAATCGTGCCGCGATCCTGTCGTAATCTTCCAGCGCGCCAAGGGGACCAACGGCGGCGAGGGACAGTTTGTTATCGCTTAACATCCGGTCCATATAGCGCATGACAGCGACCGCATCGACCTGATCAATCTTTTCAATAATCTCTGCATGGGGGACGGGGCGGCCAAAAATCATCATTTGCCGGCCCAGCTGTTCCATGCGGCTGGTGGTGCTTTCCAGTGACATGAGCAACCCGGCCTTCATCTGGGCGCAGGCGCGTTGTACTTCCTGCGTGGTAACGGACTGTGACAGGGCGTGCATTTCCCCGGCAACCACGGGGATCAATTCCGCCACTTGCGCGGGGCCGGTCCCGGCGTGGATGGCAAAACTGCCGCCGTCCATATAGGATTGCATGAAGCTATAGATGGAATAGACAAGGCCGCGCTTTTCGCGGATTTCCTGAAAGAGGCGCGACGACATGCCGCCGCCCAAAATCATGGACATGATTTGCGCCGCGTAAAAATCCGGGTCATCATAAGCTATGCCTTCAAAACCGATCAGCAGGTTAACCTGTTCAAGCTCCCGGTTTTGGGACTTTAGCCCCCCCTGATATCGGGCTGTTTCGTTTGTGGTGTCTCGCGCATGCTCTAAGGTGCTAAACTCTTCGGATGTCTGTTCAATAAAGCGGTCCGGGTCAAAATTGCCTGAGGCCACCACCACCATCTGTTCGGCCTTGTAATGGCTGGCCATATAATCGGACAGGTCATTTCGGCTGAAATTATTGACCAGATCCACGGTGCCCAGAATAGGACGGCCAACGGGTTGGTCCGGATAAGCAGCTTCCTGAAAATAATCAAAGACGATGTCATCGGGCGTGTCGTTGGACTGGCCGATTTCCTGTATGATGACCCCGCGTTCCCGTTCCAGTTCCTGATTATCAAAGACCGAATTTTGTAGAATATCGGCCAGAACATTCAGGCCCAGCGGCAGGTCATCTTTCAAAAGCCTTGCGTAATAAGTGGTATGTTCCCGCGAGGTATAGGCATTCAGATAGCCGCCTACATTTTCCACCACCTCGGCAATATCACGGGCGGAGCGCTTTTCGGTTCCTTTGAACGCCATATGTTCCAGCATATGGGACAGGCCGTTCTGGTCAGGCCGTTCGTGGCGGCTGCCCACATCGGTCCAGACGCCAACGGTCACCGTTTCCACATGGGGCATGACATCACAGATAACCCGCAGGCCACTGTCCAGCTTTGTCACGGTCACGGTCATAAATTTCCCCGGATATAGGACTTCAGCGCATCCAGATCATGGTCCAGAAGGTCATATTTCTCTGGCCGTTCGAACAGGTCGGCCATATGGGCGGGTAGGGCCGGGTGCTGTCCGGTGACCTTTTCCACGGCATCCGGGAATTTTGCCGGATGGGCGGTGCTTAGGCTAATCATGGGTGTGGCTGGTTCGGTATTTTTCAATTCTGCCGCCTTGACGCCAACCGCCGTATGGGGGTCAATCAATTGCCCGGTCTGCTCAAAGACGGCCTTTATGGTGGCTTCCGTATCGCCTTCGCTGACCTGTATGGCATCAAAAATCTGTTTGGCCTTGTTCAGTTCCGGGCCATCAATGGTGAAGCTGCCCGACCTGGTGAGATCATCCATCAGGCGGCGCACATTGTCGCCCTGACCGTCATAGAGGTTATGGAGTAGCCGTTCAAAATTGCTGGAGACCTGAATATCCATGCTGGGGCTAATGGTCGGGCTGACATTGCCCACTGTATAGTCGCCACTGGTAAGTACGCGAGTCAATATGTCGTTGCGGTTGGTGGCCACGATCAACTGACGGATAGGCAGGCCCATCTTTTGCGCCATATAGCCCGCGTAAATATCGCCGAAATTTCCCGTGGGTACGCTATAGGAAACTGCCCGGTCCGGCGCACCGAGGGCGACCGCAGAGGTGAAATAATAAACAATCTGGGCCATGACCCGCGCCCAGTTGATGCTGTTGACTGCCGATAATGTGATCTCATCCCGAAAGGCCAGATCATTGAACAGGGCCTTGACCATGGCCTGACAATCATCGAAATTACCATCCACAGCCAGGTTATGCACATTGGGCGACAGGACAGTGGTCATTTGCCGCCGCTGAACATCGGATACCCGGCCCTTGGGGTGAAGCATGAAGATTTCCGCGCACGCCCGGTCCTTGACACATTCAATGGCGGCAGAGCCGGTATCACCGGAGGTCGCCCCCACGATGGTCACTTTGCGCCCCTGTTTGGTCAATATATGGTCAAAAAGATGGCCGAGCAGTTGCAGGGCTACATCCTTGAAGGCCAGGGTCGGGCCGTGGAATAGCTCCAGTATCCAGCGGTTGCTGTCGCTCTGGCTCAAGGGGACAATGGCTGTGTGACGGAATGTACTATATGCTTTTGTAATGATTTCTGCCAGATCATCCTCGGAAATATCGGGACAGACAAAGGGGGTCATCACCCGCAGGGCCACGTCCTGATAGCACATACCCCGAAAGGCACGTATGTCATCTGCGCTGAATTGGGGCAGGTCCAAAGGTACATATAACCCGCCGTCACGGGCAAGCCCGGTAAGCAGAACATCATTAAACCCAAGCTCTGGTGCCTGACCTCTGGTGCTGATATATTTCACGATTTAACCCTTTAACATTAATGGGTGAAATTAATAGGCCCAGACCCTTGTGAATGCAAGTCAGAAATTATCATCGGGTCTTTCAACCTTGTGCAGGCTGGAGATAACATAAATTACCAGCAGAACGATGGCCAGACCGTACCATGTCATGGCGTAATCCAGATGGTTATTGACCAGTTGAACCCGCGTGCGCCCGCCAACGGGATATTGACCCGGCTCTTTGCCCTCGTTGGCATAGACGAACATGGGGAAGACATCGCTTAATTCCTGTGCCTGTGCCATGGCGTTCAGGTCGCCGTAAAACCATATATTCCGGTCAAGATCATTCTCTGGCGCAAAGCGTTCCTTGTGCCAGCTTTTGCGCAAAACCCCGGTAATTTTTACGGGGCCGGATTTAATGGTATCGGGGCGCGCCGATTGTTCTTTCAAATCTTCCGGTACCCAGCCCCGGTTGATGATCACATATTTACCGTCTGTGGTCAGCAGGGGGGTGAACAGGTCATAGCCGGGCCGCCCGTTCGGGCCGACGCTATAGAGCGGCATCTCCCGCATATGAAGGAAACGACCGGAAACTGTTACATGGCGATACAGCCAGTCATCGGGGGTGGTTATGGTGGCAGGAATACCCAGGGGAGGCAGGTAATAGCGTTGCTCGAGCTTTTCGGTCAGGCCAAGTTTCCACTCCAACCTGTCCACCTGCCAATTGCCCAGCAGGGCCAGCACCACAAGCAGGGGGATCGTCATCAGCGTAGGCCAAAGACGCGGCTTGAATGAATATTTACTGATCAAGTTTTCCCTCACTGGCATTGAAATGATATTGAGCAGCAACCATAAGGGCTTTTGCCGGGCGCAACATCAATAGTGCGCCGCCGATGATACTTGGTATCCATAGTACCAGATGCAACCACAGGGGGGGTGAGAATTTAACCTCAACAAACAGGGCAAGGCCAATAATGATAAAACCCAGAAACATGATGATGAAAACCGCCGGACCATCGCCTGAATCAAATTTGGTAAAATCCAGACCGCAGGCAGGGCATTTTTCACCAAAGGTCAGAAAGCCCGCATAGAGTTTTCCAATGCCACATTTTGGACATTTACAAAGTAGTCCCGCCCGCAAGGGCGAGACTGTGGTATTTTCGGGTGAATGGCTCACGTACCGCCTACTTAATGTACGCCCGGCGACCCCGCGCCGCCCACATAAATGCTGACGAAAAGGAACAGCCAGACCACATCAACGAAATGCCAATACCATGCGGCGGCTTCGAACCCGAAATGATGGTCGGGTTTAAAGTGACCTTTAAGACCCCGGAACAGACATACGGTCAGGAATATGGTGCCGATCAACACATGGGCACCGTGAAATCCGGTGGCCATATAGAAGGTTGAGCTATAGATATTTTCATCAAAGGCAAATGTTGCATGGGCATATTCATAAATCTGAACTCCGGTGAAGGATGCGCCCAGAATAATGGTGAAAAACAGCATATTGATGAATGTCTTGCGGTCACCTTCCTGAAGCGCATGATGGGCCCATGTGACCGTGGTGCCGGAGGTGAGCAGGATCAATGTATTGACCAAAGGCAGATGCCAGGGGTCAAGGGTCTCAATGCCTTGCGGTGGCCAGACGCCGCCCACGGCTTCTGTCGGGAACAGGCTGGCGTTAAAATAGGCCCAGAACCAGGCCACAAAGAACATGACCTCTGAAATGATGAACAGGAACATGCCGTACCGCAGGCCAAGCTGAACGATTGCCGAATGATGTTTCTCATGTTCACCTTCCCGGATCACATCTCCCCACCAGCTATAGGCCCCATACAGGACAATGATAACGCCCACATAAAACAGTGCGCTGTAGGAGCCGGGCATGCTGGAAATCAGGGGGATTTCATGCATATACATCATGGCCCCAACGGCCATTAAAAATGCACCCAGAGAGCTGACAATAGGCCATGGGCTCGGGTCTACGAGATGGTACTCATGTTTTTGTGCATGTGAATCTGACATTTTGATCCCTTATACCTTAAGTTTAAAAATTATTATGAACGGGCTGTGACCTCCGCTCCCTCCTCAGTCTTCCTCGGCTCTGAAAAAAGTATAGGAAAGGGTAATTTCCTTTACTTCATCCAGACGTTTATCCGTGGCCATATCCGGGTCAATATAGAAAGAGACAGGCATGTCTACTTCCTCGCCGGGGGCCAGTGTCTGTTCCGTAAAACAGAAACATTCGATCTTGTTAAAATAGGGTGCCGCCTTGAACGGGGTCACGTTGAAGGTCGCCGTACCGGTTATGGTTTCATTGCTGTTATTTGCCGCCCGAAAGAATATCAGGGCTTCTTCGCCAATCTTTACCGTGACGGACCGCTGAACCGGTTTGAAATACCATGGTAATGCGCTGTTGACATCGGAATTAAACCGTATGGTCATTTCCCGGGCCAATATTGTTGTACTGCCAGCCTCTACCTTTTGGGTGGTGCCGCCGTATCCCGTGACCTGACAAAACAGCCGGTAAAGCGGTACAGACGCCGCGACCAGCCCGATCATCAGGCCGAGTATAACAAGCAACACCATCAGTGTTTTGCGGTTGTTTGTCTTATGGGCGGCGGCGTAGCTGTTCATGGTTTAAATCACATTCAGTTTTGCGAGGGTCACTACGAAAAACAGGATCACCAGCGCCAGCAATATCCCCGCCATGGCGTAATTGCGGCCCGCGCGTTTCTTGTGTTCTTCATGCAAAGGCATCAGATCATCCTTCCGACCATGGCTTCGCCGCCCATGACAGCAAATAAAATAAAAAGGTAAAGCAGGGAAAAGTAAAAAACTTTTTTTGCGGTTTTTATATCTTTTTTCACCAACAGGGCGATGGACAGCCAGATAAAGATCGCGCCCATAACGGCGGCGACAATACCATAAACCGGCCCGGCAAACCCCATAATCCATGGCAACAGCGATACTGCCGCCATCAAAAAAGTATAGATTAAAATCTGCTTGCGGGTTTCCCCTTCGCCGGAAACGACTGGTAGCATGGGAATGCCTGCCGCCTTGTAATCCTTGCAGGCAAAAAGGGACAGCGACCAGAAATGAGGCGGTGTCCACATGAATATAATGCCAAACAGAACAATGGGGGCCATGCTGATATCACCGGTGACGGCGGCCCAGGCAATCATGGGAGGGAAGGCTCCTGCTGCGCCGCCAATGACGATATTCATTGAGGTCCGCCGTTTCAACCAGATAGTATAGACCACCACATAAAAGAGGATCGTCATCAAAAGCAACGCCCCGGCCACAATATTGACCATCAATCCCATAAGCAAAACAGAGCCAACCGACAGGGCAACCCCGAAATGCAGGGCGGTCTGACGATCAATACGGCCAGAAGGGATGGGGCGGTTTGCCGTGCGTTCCATACGGGCATCAAGATCGGACTCATACCACATATTCAGACAACCGGACGCTCCGGCCCCTATGGCTATGCACAGAATGGCCGCAAAGCCGATCACCGGATGAATATCCCCCGGTGCCATGATCATACCAACGATGGCGGTAAAGATCACCAGAGACATGACGCGCGGTTTCAGGAGCGCGAAAAAGTCGCCAGCTCCGGGAAGATAATCTTCCCGGATGTCTTGGGTTATGGTTGAGGCAGTAGTCTGCATCTAACAGCCTTACTTGATTTTAGGCAAGATGTTGAACTGATGGAACGGCGGCGGAGAAGACAAAGTCCATTCCAGCGTCGTAGCACTCGTTCCCCACTGATTGTCGCCAACCCGTTCCTTGGACCGCAGGGTCAGAAAGACGCCGTACAGGAAGACCAATGTGCCAACTCCCGCAATCATATAGCCTACGGTAGAGACATAGTTCCACAGGGAATAGGCATCAGGATAATCCGGGATACGGCGCGGCATTCCGGCTAGGCCAAGGAAATGCTGGGGGAAGAAAATCACATTCACCCCGATGAAGGTCAGCCAGAAATGAAGCTTGCTGACAAATTGGGGATAAGGCTTGCCGCTCATCTTGCCAATCCAGTAATACCAGCCGGCAAAGATGGAGAATAACGCGCCCATGGACATGGTGTAATGGAAATGGGCCACCACATAATAGGTGTCATGCATGGCTGTATCCACACCGCTGTTGGCCAGAACCACACCGGTCACACCGCCAATGGTAAACAAAAATATCATGCCCAGCGCAAACAACATGGGGGTTTCAAAGCGAATTGAACCACCCCACATGGTCGCCAGCCAGGAGAATATCTTGATACCGGTCGGCACTGCGATCACCATGGTTGCGGCGGTGAAATAGGCCTTGGTATCCACATCCATACCCACTGTATACATATGATGGGCCCAGACGATAAAGCCGACAACGCCAATGGCGACCATGGCATAGGCCATGCCCAGATAACCAAAAATCGGCTTGCCGGAGAAGGTGGAAATAATATGGCTGACCAGACCGAAACCGGGCAGGATCAAGACATAAACTTCCGGATGACCAAAGAACCAGAATAAATGCTGATATAATATGGGGTCACCGCCGCCAGCCGCATCAAAGAAATGAGTACCGAAATTCCGGTCTGTGAGCAACATGGTGATCGCGCCCGCCAGAACCGGCAGGGACAGGAGCAACAGGAACACTGTCACCAGAATGGACCAGACAAACAGGGGCATCTTATGCAATGTCATGCCCGGTGCACGCATATTGAAGATGGTACAGATAAAGTTGATGGCCCCCATGATAGAGGATGCCCCCGCCAGATGGAGGGAGAAAATGGCCAGATCAACTGCCGGACCCGGATGACCGGATGTGGAAAGCGGCGGATAAACAGTCCAGCCTGTACCCGCACCGGGATAGGTTGATCCCTCAACCATGGTGGACAGCACCAGCAGGAGAATAGCCGCAGGCAATAACCAGAAACTGACGTTATTCATACGCGGGAAGGCCATATCCGGTGCGCCGATCATAATGGGTACAAACCAGTTGCCAAACCCGCCAATCAGCGCAGGCATCACCATGAAGAAAACCATGATCAGACCATGTCCGGTGGTCAGGACGTTAAAAAGATGCTTGGCCGCATCCACGTCACCATTGGTAAACATAGTCAGATAATTAATGCCCGGCTGCATCAATTCGCCGCGTATCAGACCGGAAAAGGCCCCGCCGACGATGCCGGCAAAAATAGCAAAGATCAGATACATGGTACCAATGTCTTTGTGGTTGGTTGACAGCAACCAACGGCGCCAGCCAGTTGGGATGCTATGTGCGTGATCATTCATTTGTATAGCCCTCTACTATTGCTGAGCCGGCAGCACTGTAGCCACCCGGATCAGGTTATCTTTTTTAATTCCGGCGTATTCCGCGCGGGCCTTTTCCACCCATGCGTCATATTTCTCCTGAGAAACAACTTCGACCATGATGGGCATAAAGCCATGATCTTTACCGCAGAGTTCGGAACATTGACCGTAATAAATGCCCTCGCGTTCCACATTGAACCATGTTTCATTCAGCTTGCCGGGCACCGCGTCAATCTTTATCCCGAAGGCGGGCATGGCCCATGAATGAATAACATCGCTTGCGGTAACAATCAGGCGTACGGTTTTATTGGCCGGCACGACAATATGATTATCCGTTGCCAACAGGCGCGGCAAACCAGCCTCGGCGGCCTCTACGTCCGTGAGCATGGCGGCATCAAAAGCAAAATCATCATTATCGGGATATTCATAGGTCCAGTACCATTGGTTGCCAATGGCTTTTACCGTAAGATCGGCTTCTGGAATGACATCCTCAAGATAGAGCAGTTTGAAAGACGGGATGGCAATGACCAGAAGGATGATAATCGGCACCGTCGTCCAGGCAACCTCAAGCAACGTATTATGAGTTGTTTTCGAAGGTGTCGGGTTCGCCTTGGCGTTAAACCTGATGAAGATATAAATCATCATAAACATCACAAACAGGCTGACTGCTATACACATGAACAGCAACCAATTGTGGAAGCTGACAATGTCACGCATGACTTCTGTTGCAGGGGCCATGAAACCCAACTGATCGGGTTCGGCCTTGAAAACGCCGTTGGCCAGAGCCGCCGGACCGCTAATGAAAAATGTGACTAGGCATGCAGTCACCGCACTTAGTATTTTATTGAGAGACATATCCGTCCTACCCCTTAAATCCACAAATGAATTAAGAAACAGCCGTAAAATCCGGATAATATTATTTTTGGCTCCACCCTGAATAATACGACAATTGCGAATCTTATAACCACAAAATTGATCTAGCTCAAGGAACTATTGTCAAATTAATGCAAAAGGCGTGCGCCAAGCGATTTTATAGCTATTAGTTGTGATTATTTCTAAGTATTATTCTCATAAAAAGCAAAAAAACAACCTGTTCTTGCAAAAGCAATATCTCCTCGCTTATAGTTGGCTTAGAGGCTGTAAATTGAAGGATATTTCACGGGTATGACAGATATGGTAAATTCCGATTCACATTTTTTCTCAGAATCGGAACTGGATAGCTTGCGCACACAGCGTATTGTGGATGAATCCCTTCATGGTATGGATGATGGCGAGCTTTATCTTCAATATGCCCAGTCGGAAAGCTTTTCATTTGATGATGGCCGTCTGAAAAGTGCCGCTTATGATACGACCAAAGGATTTGGCCTGCGGTCTGTACAGGGTGAGGTCACCGGCTATGCCCATTCCTCAAGCCTGACCGAGGATGCGCTTTTGCGGGCCAAGGCAACGGTGCAATCCATCGCTTCGGGCAAGCCGGCCACGCTGGCCATTCATCCGCGCGGCACAAATGAAAAACTCTATTCCGAAGAAAACCCTCTGCTTGGCATGGGGTTCAAGGACAAGATCAGATTGCTTGAGGATATTGATGCCTTTGCCCGGGCGCGGGATCCCAAAATATGTCAGGTCAGCTCCTCTATCACCGGGGAATGGCAAACTGTTGAGATCATTCGGCCCGGCGGCCATCGGGTGCGGGATGTGCGGCCATTGGTCCGGCTGAATGTGAGCGTGGTGGTCCGGGACGGGGACCGTATGGAAAGCGGCTATCAGGGGGCCGGGGGGCGATATGATTACAGCCAGCTCCTCACCGAAGAAAACTGGAAGGCCCAGGTGGATGAGGCCCTGCGTCAGGCCCTGGTCAATTTGGACAGTATTGCCGCGCCTGCCGGGGAAATGGATGTGGTGCTTGGCCCCGGCTGGCCGGGGGTATTGCTCCATGAAGCCATCGGTCACGGGCTGGAGGGCGATTTCAACCGCAAGGGAACCTCGGCCTTTGCCGGGCTGATGGGGCAACAGATTGCGGCCAGGGGCGTGACCGTGGTTGATAACGGGGCCATGGAAAACCGGCGCGGAAGTCTGACCTTTGATGATGAGGGCACCCCCACGGGATGCACGACATTGATAGAGGATGGTATCCTTGTGGGCTATATGCAGGACCGGATGAATGCCCGGCTTATGGGGGCGGAGGCCACCGGCAATGGCCGCCGCCAGAGCTATGCCCATCAACCTATGCCGCGCATGACCAATACTTATATGCTGGCCGGGGAGCAAGACCCGCAGGAGATTCTCGAAGGGGTCAAGGACGGCCTGTACGCGGTGAATTTCGGCGGCGGGCAGGTGGATATTACCAACGGCAAATTTGTGTTCAGCTGTACCGAGGCCTATCTGATCAAGGATGGTAAAATCGGCGCGCCAGTTAAAGGAGCGACCCTGATTGGCAACGGTGCCGATGTGCTGACCAAGGTGGCGGCCATTGGCAATGATCTTGAGCTGGACAGCGGGGTCGGTATTTGCGGCAAAGGCGGGCAAAGTGTGCCTGTGGGCGTGGGGCAACCCACATTACGGGTCAATGGTCTGACCATTGGCGGTACAGAAGGATAAAGAAAAGTGGCAGAGTTTTTTGAGACGCTAACGCAAAAGCATATTGATTTCATCATGGACCAGAAAATGTTTTTTGTGGCCACCGCGCCAAAAAAAGGCCGTATCAGCCTGTCACCAAAGGGGCTTGACTGTTTCCGCATCATTTCACCGACGGAAGTGGCCTATCTTGACTATATAGGTAGTGGTAACGAAACCGCCGCCCATCTTCTGGACGATGGCCGGATCACTGTAATGTTCAACAGCTATAGCCGCAATCCTTTAATCATGCGGCTTTATGGCCATGGGCAGTCCCATGCGCGGGGCAGTGCGCGGTTTACGGAACTTATGCCCCTGTTTGAGGAAAGCGTCGGTGTTCGCCAGATATTTACGGTTCAGATTGACAACCTTCAGACCTCATGCGGTTACGGGGTGCCGGTATATGAATTGGTGGAAGAGCGCAAAACGCTTGGCAAATGGGCCGAAAGCAAGGGCGAGCAAGCCCTCAAAGACTATTTCGAGGAAAAAAACCGTATCAGTATTGATGGCTTGCCGGCGACGGGTGATTCTTCTTGATTAGCCGACGATTTCGTCTTTATCGAAGAAAAAGGCAATTTCAATGGCCGCATTTTCGTCACTGTCGGACCCGTGAACGGAATTTTCACCGATGGATAGAGCGTGGGTTTTACGGATGGTGCCTTCGTCTGCATCTGAGGGATTTGTCGCGCCCATAAGTTCGCGGTTTCTCAGCACAGCATTCTCACCTTCCAGAACCTGAACCACAACCGGCTCGGAAATCATGAAATCAACCAGTTCGCCAAAAAAAGGCCGGTCTTTATGAACGCCGTAAAAGCCTTCGGCCTGTTCGCGGGTCATATGAATGCGCTTTGAGGCCACAACCCGAAGACCGCCGTCTTCAAGAATCTTTATGACCGCACCGGTCAGGTTGCGGCGTGTGGCATCGGGCTTGATAATAGAAAAAGTACGGGTAACAGTCATCGGTCAATCCTTGTAAAATAAAAATCCATTTCGGGGCGGGTTATAGTGTTTTATGACCAGAACATCAACAGAAGAAATCATCCATTGTATTTTCGACGAATCCTGCTAAACCCTTTAGAAATTTTTAACGGAATAATTCATGCTTCAGATTCAGGATATAACATACCGCATTGCCGGAAAGACCTTGCTCGAGGGCGCCAGCGCGCGGGTGCCTGCGGGCCATAAAGTCGGTATTGTCGGCAAGAACGGGGCGGGCAAATCCACCCTGCTCAAACTGATCACCGACGAGCTTCACGCCGATGATGGCACCCTGAAGATCCGGCGCGGGGCAAAATTGGGGCAAGTGGCACAGGAAGCCCCCGGCGGTGCCACCAGCCTTTTGGATACGGTTCTGGAAGCTGATCACGAATTGCAGGCCCTTGAAAAAGCCGCAGAGACCGAGGCTGATCCGGAAAAAATAGCCGATATTCACCTGAGGCTGGCTGATATAGAGGCCCATACGGCCAAGGCCCGCGCGGCCAGCATCCTGTCCGGCCTGGGTTTTGACGGGGCGGCGCAAGTGCGGCCCTGTTCGTCCTTTTCCGGTGGATGGCGGATGCGGGTGGCTCTGGCCTGTACCCTGTTCACCCGCCCGGACCTGTTGCTGCTGGATGAGCCCACCAACTACCTTGACCTTGAAGGGGTTATGTGGCTGGAGAATTTCGTCAAAAATTACCCCTATACCATCATTATCGTCAGCCATGACCGTGATCTGCTCAACAGCTCCGTCACCGCTATTCTGCATCTGGATCAGCTGAAATTAAAGCTCTATACCGGCAATTACGATAATTTCGAGAAGTTGCGCCGGGAGCAGCTGAGCCATCGGCGGGCCAATATCGTCAAACAGGAAGCGGCCCAGAAACATCTGCAAAGCTTTATTGACCGTTTCAAGGCCAAGGCTTCCAAGGCAAAACAGGCCCAGAGCCGGGTCAAGATGCTGGAAAGAATGGGGCCGCTGGACAGTATTCTGGAGGACAAGACATTTTCCTTTGAATTTCCCAACCCGAAACCGCTCGCCCCGCCGCTGTTCACGCTGGATCATGGTGAGGTGGGCTATAGCGCCGGAAACCCGGTGTTAAAACGGCTCAACCTGCGCCTTGACATGGATGACCGCATCGCCCTGCTGGGTCAAAACGGCAACGGTAAATCCACCTTTGCCAAATTGATCTCCGGACGGCTGGAGATCATGGACGGCGAGCTTAAGAAATCCTCCAAGCTGAATGTAGGTTATTTTGCTCAGCATCAACTGGATGAATTGAATATGGACGGCACGCCGCTGAGCCATCTGAAAGCACGCATGCCCAACATCCCGGAAAGTCGGGTTCGGGCAAAGCTCGGGTCGTTCAGCTTTGGCGCGGACAAGGCCATGACAAGGGTCGAAGACCTGTCCGGCGGCGAAAAGGCCCGGCTGTTATTTGCGTTGATGTCCCTCGATGCGCCCCATATCCTGATCCTTGACGAGCCGACCAACCATCTGGATGTGGAAAGCCGTGAAGCCCTGATTCATGCCATCAACGGCTATGAGGGGGCGGTGATTATGATCAGCCATGACCGCCATTTGATTGAGGCCTGCGCCGACCGTTTGTGGCTGGTCCATGACGGCACCGTCACCCCTTACGACGGCGATATGGAGGATTATAAGAAACTGATCCTGAAAGCCCGCTCATCGTCCCGCAAGAGAGCCAAAAAACAGGATGTGGTGGAAAAGGTTAGAAGCGAGAATCCGGAGCTTGTCAGCCTGCGCAAGAAGTCGGAAAAGCTGGAAAAGAAAATCAAGAAGCTGACCACAGATATTGCCAAATATGACCGGGCTTTGAAAAACCCGAAACTCTATATTCACGGCGATGTCAGAGCCGCCGCCGCCCTCAAGAAATTTACCGCTGAAAAGCTGGACATGACCCTTGATCTGGAAGAATTCGAGCTTGAATGGCTGGCCATGCAGGAGGAGATGGAGGCTTTAGGAAATTGTTAAAACCTGCTTGTCCCCGCTCCGGCATCATTCAAATTCGATAATTACATCATCAACGGCCAGGTTATCGCCGGTCTTGGCGGATATTTCCTTGATCACAGCGTCTTTTTCGGCGCGGAGAATATTCTCCATCTTCATGGCCTCTACCACGCACAGGATTTGCCCGGCTTTGACCTCATCCCCTTCGCTAAGGTCAATGGAAACGATCAGGCCCGGCATGGGGCATAACAGGAAGCTGGACATGTCGGGGGGCATTTTTTCCGGCATCAGGGCCGCAAGCTCAGCCTCGCGCGGGGTGCGGACAAAGACTTTTTCCTGCGCGCCGTTATAGGACAGTGAATAGCCATCCTTGAGCCGGTCCACCTGAACGCAGACATCCTTGCCGTTAATCTTACCTTCAAACATGGGCTTGCCCGGTAGCCAGTCGCTCATAACGCTATAGGTTTCACCATTGCAAATGACCGAACATCCGTCTTTTGTGGCAAAAAAGCCTGAGGGAAAATTCTCATTGGCCAGTGTGATAACCCATTTGTCTTTATAATCGGGTGCGTCCTCATTCATTTTGCCGGAAATATGGGACTGACGGCCCATTTCAAAGGAATGGACAGTTTGCGCTACCGCCAGCATGGTTTTTTTAGCAGTTTCCGTCAATGCACCGCCGTTAAAGCCATCGGGATATTCTTCGGCAATATAGTTGGTGGTGATATTGCCGGACTGAAAACGCGAACTGTTCATAACATCGGCCAGAAAGGCGATATTATGGCCAACGCCGCGTATGTAATAACGGTCAAGGGCCGTGCGCATATGACCTATGGCCTCATCCCGTGTCTCGCCGAACGTGATCAGTTTGGCAATCATGGGGTCATAAAACATGCTGATTTCGCTGCCCTCATAGATGCCCGTATCAACGCGCACATTATCACTTTCTTCGGGCGGTGAATATCTGACCACCCGGCCAATGGAGGGCAGAAACCCGCGCAGGGGGTCTTCGGCATAAACGCGGGCTTCCATGGCCCATCCGGTGAGCTTTATGTCATCCTGCGTCAGGGACAGTTTTTCGCCGTAAGCCACCCGGATCATCTGTTCCACAAGATCAACCCCTGTGACCATTTCCGTGACCGGATGCTCGACCTGAAGCCTTGTATTCATTTCCAGAAAAAAGAAATTACGGTTTTTATCAACGATGAACTCAACGGTTCCTGCTGATTGATAGTCCACTTCCTTGGCCAAAGCCACGGACTGTGCGCCCATGCTGGCCCGGGTCGCCTCATCCAGAAACGGGCTGGGGGCTTCCTCAATCACTTTCTGATGGCGGCGTTGTATGGAACATTCCCGTTCCCCCAGATAAATCACATTGCCGTGGGCATCGCCCAGAACCTGAATTTCAATATGGCGTGGCTCTTCGATAAACTTTTCAATGAAAATCCGGTCATCGCCAAAGCTTGAAATGGCTTCACTGGTGGCGGAGGTAAAACCCTCACCTGCCTGTTCATCATTATAAGCCACCCGCATGCCCTTGCCGCCGCCGCCCGCAGAGGCCTTGATCATCACCGGATAGCCGATCTCGCCGGCGATTTTTATGGCATGGGCTGAATCAGTAATAATTTCCGTGCTGCCCGGCACCGTATTGACCCCGGCCTTGGCGGCAAATTTCTTGGATTCAATCTTGTCCCCCATCACGCCGATGGCCCTGACTTCCGGTCCGATGAAGGCAATGCCCTCTTTTTCAAGCTGTGCGCAGAAATTGGCATTTTCTGACAGAAAGCCATAGCCGGGATGAATGGCCTCAGCGCCTGTTTTTTTGGCGGCCTCTATAATCTTGTCGGCGATCAGATAGCTTTCTGCCGCCGGGGCCGCGCCGATATGGACTTTTTCATCTGCCATCAGCACATGAAGCGCGTCAGCATCCGCATTGGAATAGACCGCGACGGTTTTAATGCCCATTTTCCGAGCTGTCTTAATCACCCGGCAGGCAATTTCACCACGGTTGGCTATGAGGATTTTTGTAAACATATTTCTTGTCTTCTCAATTGCTTATAGGGGGATGTTATCGTGTTTTTTCCACGGGTTGCTGATCTCTTTATTCTTCAGCATGCGCAGGCCGCGCGCGATTCTGCGCCGGGAAGCGTGGGGCATGATGATGTCATCAATATAGCCCCGACCCGCGGCCACAAAGGGATTGGCAAATTTATCGGAATATTCCTGTGTCCGGGCGGCAATCTTGTCGCTGTTACCAATATCGGCCCGAAAAATAATTTCCACCGCGCCGGACGCCCCCATAACCGCGATTTCCGCCGTGGGCCAGGCAAAGTTCAAATCGCCGCGCAAATGCTTTGATGCCATGACGTCATAGGCCCCGCCGTAGGCCTTACGGGTGATGATGGTGATCTTTGGCACCGTTGCCTCGCCGTAAGCAAAGAGCAGTTTTGCCCCCTGTTTGATGATGCCGTTAAATTCCTGTTGGGTTCCCGGCAGGAATCCCGGCACATCAACAAAAGTCACAATGGGAATGTTAAAACAATCACAGAACCGCACAAAACGCGCCGCTTTGCGGGAGGCATTAATATCCAGACACCCGGCCAGCACCATGGGCTGGTTGGCAACAAGGCCCACGGTCTGTCCCTCTATGCGGCCAAAACCGGTGATGATATTTTTGGCGTATTCCGGCTGAATTTCGTAAAAATCGCCCTCATCAATGACTTTCTGAATAAGCTCATGCATGTCATAGGGCTTGTTGGGATTATCGGGGATCAGGGTATCCAGTGATGGCTCTTCCCGGTTTGGATCATCAAAGGTGGGAAAATCCGGGGATTTTTCTTTATTATTGGCGGGAAGCATGTCAATCAGCCGCCGCACTTGTTTCAGGGCCTCAACATCATTTTCAAAAGCAATATCGGCCACGCTGGATTTTGTGGTATGGGTGATGGCCCCGCCAAGCTCCTCCTGCGTTACCGTTTCATTGGTCACGGTCTTAACCACATCGGGGCCGGTGACAAACATATAGGAACTGTCCTTGACCATGAAAATAAAGTCGGTCATGGCCGGGGAATAAACCGCCCCGCCTGCGCATGGCCCCATGATCACTGATATTTGCGGCACCACACCGGACGCCATGATGTTTTTCTGAAACACGTCCGCATAGCCGGCAAGGGCTGCGACCCCTTCCTGAATACGGGCGCCGCCGCTGTCATTCAGGCCAATGACGGGTGCGCCGACTTTGATGGCCATATCCATGATCTTGCAGATTTTCTCGGCATGGGTTTCGGACAACGAACCGCCAAAAACCGTGAAATCCTGACTGAAAACACAAACAAGGCGGCCATTGATGGTGCCGGTGCCGATGATGACCCCGTCGCCGGAAATTTTCTGCTCCTCCATCCCAAAATCAACACAGCGATGTTCCATGAACATGTCATATTCTTCGAAACTGCCCGGATCGAGCAGAATGTCGAGGCGTTCGCGGGCCGTTAGCTTGCCTTTTTTATGCTGGGCATCAATGCGTTTCTGGCCCCCGCCAAGGCGGGCCTCATTGCGTTTTTCTTCAAGCTTGTTAAGGATGTCCTGCATAATGTCCTCTGTTGTTTTTAGGGATCTTTTCACTAAATATTGAAGATTTTCTTACTCATGAGTAACATTTTTAATTTCGATAAGTCAAGACATGGTCACAATCACTTTTCCCGATGATGTGCGATTGCGCAAAGCGCGAATGGCATCGGCTGTTTGCTCAAGAGGGAAGGTGGCACTGATATGGGGGGTGATGCGGCCCTCTTTGTACCAGTCAAAAAGCTGTTTGGTCGATTTTTGCAAGACTTCGGGTTTAAATTCCCGGTAAGCCCCCCAGTAAAAACCGATCAACTCAATATTCTTGACCAACAGGTGATTGGCGGGCACTTGCGGTATATCACCGCTGGCAAAGCCGATGACCAGCATCCGGCCTTCCGGTGCCATGGCCCGGAATGTCTGGCGGAAAATGTCGCCGCCCACGGGGTCATAAACCACGTTCGCGCCCCGGCCACCGGTATATTCCTTGATTTTATCCCGCAGGTTTTCTGTGGTGTAATTGATGGTGAATTCAGCCCCTTTTGTTTGGGCAATGGCCAGTTTTTCATCGGTGCTGGCAGCAGCGATCACCCGCGCGCCCAGCATTCTGCCAATTTCAACGGCGGTCAGGCCCACGCCGCCGCCGGCGCCATTGACCACAAGCCAGTCGCCTTTTTTGACCCGTGCCCGGTAATCAAGGGCCACATGGCTGGTGCCGTAAGCCACCACAAAGGCCGCCGCATCGGCGTAGGGCATATTTTCCGGCAGGGCGCAGAGGGTTTCTGTACCCACGGCGACTTTTTCCGCGAAACCACCCCAGTTGGTCAATGCCTGCACCTTGTCGCCGACCGTCCAGCCGGAAACGTCAGAACCGACTTCGGATATAATTCCGGCCACTTCCACGCCGGGGCTGAAGGGCAACGGTGGCTTTACCTGATAGCTGCCATCCACCATCAGGCTATCGGCGAAATTCACTGAACAGGCCTTTATATCTATGACCACCTGATTATCACGGGCGATGGGGTCGGCAACGGTTTCCAGCTTTAAATTTTCCAATGGTCCGCATTCCCTGACGATCATGGCTTTCATAGATTTTTCCTTATTAATAGATTCACATAGACTTTACAAAGAATGGCAGTATAGTGTGCCGAATTTTCGCCTGTTTGTACGGCATACAGGCCCATTATCCAAGGTAAAACAGATGTCATTACGTAATATTGCAATTATCGCCCATGTTGATCATGGTAAGACCACATTGGTGGACACGCTTTTCCGGCAAGCCGGGACGTTCCGGGATAACGAGCGGGTTGATGAACGGGCCATGGATAGCGGGGATCTGGAAAAAGAACGCGGTATTACCATTCTGGCTAAATGTACCTCTATTGAATGGCGGGACCATCGTATCAATATCGTGGATACACCGGGCCATGCCGACTTTGGCGGCGAAGTGGAACGTATTCTCAGCATGGTGGACGGGGTGATCCTGCTGGTTGATGCCGCCGAGGGCCCGATGCCGCAAACCAAATTTGTCACCGCAAAGGCTTTGGCTCTTGGCCTGAAACCTGTTGTTGTGATCAATAAGGTTGATAAGCCGGACCGCCGCCCGGATGCGGTGCATGACGAAATTTTTGACCTGTTTGTTAATCTTGACGCCAGTGATGAGCAACTGGATTTTCCCACATTATTTGCCTCTGGCCGTGATGGCTGGGCGGACTATGAGCTGGACGGGCCGCGTAAAAATCTTGACCCGCTTTTGGAAACCATTCTGGATTATTATGACAAACCGGCTGTAATGACCAAGGAAAATATTGACCTGCCCTTTACCATGCTGGCGACCCTTCTGGACCGGGATAATTTTCTGGGCCGGGTTGTAACAGGCCGCATTCAAAGCGGCAAGATCAAGGTTAATGATCAGATCAAGGTTATGAACCCGGACGGTAATGTGGTTGAAACGGGCCGCGCCAGCAAGCTTATGGCCTTTCGCGGCCTTGACCGGGTGCCGGTTGATCATGCCATTGCCGGAGATATTATTTCTATTGCCGGGCTGTCCGTTGGCACCGTGGCTGATACATTCTGCGTACCGGAAGTCACTGTTCCCCTGAAAGCACAGCCCATTGATCCGCCCACTCTGTCTATGCGCTTTTCCGTGAATGACAGCCCGCTTGCTGGCCGCGAAGGCACCAAGGTTACCACCCGTATGATCCGCGACAGGCTGGCCCTGGAATCTGAAGGCAATGTGGCTATTAAAATTACCGAAAGCGAAAATAAGGACGGTTTTGAAGTGGCCGGACGCGGGGAACTGCAATTGGGCGTCCTTATTGAAATGATGCGCCGGGAGGGCTTTGAATTGTCCATATCCCGCCCACGGGTTCTTTATAAGGAAGACCCGGATACCGGCGAACGGCTGGAACCTTTTGAGGAAGCCGTGGTTGATGTGGATGATGAATATACCGGCGTAGTGGTTGAGAAAATGAGCCTGCGCAAGGCGGAAATGACCGACATGCGGCCAAGTGGTACGGGCAAAACCCGGATTACCTTCCTCGCGCCGTCGCGGGGCCTGATTGGTTATCACGGTGAATTTATGACCGATACGCGCGGTACCGGCATTATGAACCGGGTTTATCACAGTTACGCCCCTTATAAAGGAAAAATATCGGGCCGCCGGGTCGGGGTGTTGATCTCTATGGGAATGGGCAAGGCGGTGGCTTACGCGCTGTGGAATCTGGAAGACCGGGGGGTTATTATGATTGATCCACAGGAAGAAGTTTACGAAGGCATGATTATTGGTGAACACAGCCGGGACAATGATCTTGACGTAAATGTGCTGAAAGGCAAACAGCTGACCAATATCCGGGCGTCCGGCAAGGATGATGCCATCAAATTAACGACACCCAAAAAACTCACTTTGGAACAGGCCATTGCCTATATCAATGATGATGAGCTGGTGGAGGTAACCCCGAAAAATATCCGCCTGCGCAAACGCTACCTTGTCCCCCATGAGCGCAAGAAAGCAGCACGGACCGCGACTTGATTTCATAAGAAAATCCCGGAAGATAATTCCCGGGTTTTTCTACTTTATCAATGTGTTTGTTTAGTTTTTATCTGTTTCAACAGGCCAATTGGCTTCGACGGTAATGCGGCGGGGAGCTCGCCCTGTTTAATGACTTATTAAACGTCGACTGCTAAGATATTTAAATATCGATTAATAACAATTAATGCGTAAGCAATAAAAGCTGGACGTGATATGTGGAAAATCTGTAGTTTTGGACTGTGGCTATTGTTGTTCATTGCAATACCGGGTGCCGCATTGTTACCAGCCAATGCCGAAGAAAGTCCCGTAACGTCATCGCCTTTAACACCAGAGATTTTTTCTTTAATCAGAGAACAGGTTAATGCTGAACCTAAGCGGGCCTTGGAAAAAATTCATAATATCCTTGAGCAAAATAGTGCATCTCTTTCTCTGCAGGAGAGGATAAAGCTTACAGCATACCAATCCGGTGCTTATGAAAGACTGGGAAATTTTAAAAAAGGTCTGGAGGTCGGCCAACAAGCTCTGGACCTCACCAGAGAAAACAGGGTTGGTGCCAATATCATTGCCTATATCCATAATGTCATTGGTAAGAACCATGAAGGCGTGGGACACATGTCCCAGTCCATGCAACATTATAAAAAGGCTTATAAAAATTTTCAAGCCTCAAATGACTCCCGTGGCATGGCATCCGCAAAATTAAATCTGGCGGGCCTGTTCGTGGGGACCAAACTATACAACGAAGCTATAAGGGAATATGAAAAAGCTCTGTCGCTTCTGAACTCTGAAAGCGACAGGTTCCTATATACAAGGACGTTAAATAATCTGGGCTTCACCCATATCGAGAATGGCACCGCCGAAAAGGCCTTTGAATATCTTGATCTGGCCCGGGACTTGTCAGAGAAAATGGGCAATAAACTGGTCATGGCCTATACTTATGAGAATTCCGGGGAGGCCTATTATCATACCGGCCAATATGATAAATCAAAAGAATATCTCATGTTTGCCCTTCAAATTGCAGAGGCTGATGGCATTGAACCTCTGATCACCGGGATTTACTATTACCTGGGGCTGATAGAATTTGCCCGGAAAGAATTTTCCATATCGGAAAGTTATGCGACCAAGGCCCTTAAAATGGCTCTGAAGAATGATGATGTTGGCAAGCTCTCCGGGCTTTACAATCTTTTATCTGATCAGGCCCGCCAACGAAAAGACTATAAGACCGCCCTGGATTATCAGGATTTAAAACAAAAATACGAGGATATGGTTACCAATAAAAATATCGTAACCGCCCTGTCATTGTTGGAAACAGAATTTCAACTGAAGGAACGTCAGCAGGAAATAACCCTGCTCCAACGGGATAACCAAATTCAGAAACTATCCCTTCAAAAGGAAAAGGGGTTCCGCTATCTGGGTGTCGGACTGGTGTCTATCTTGTTTCTAGGCGTTGGATTTTTGCTCTATATCCTTCATATCAAGTCACAGGCGACGAAGCACGCCACCGCCCGCGAAGAAGACCTGATGGAATCCAAGCTGGCGGCGGAAGCAGCCAATCGGGCAAAATCGGAATTTCTATCCTATATGAGCCACGAATTGCGCACCCCGTTAAATGCGGTCATCGGTTTTTCCGAAACCCTGCGCCTGCCCGTCTTTGGTAGCTTGACCGAAAAACAAACCGAATTTGTCGATTACATCCATGAAAGCGGCACATTACTGCTTAAATTAATCAATGACCTGCTCCATCTGTCCAAGATCGAATCCGGGGCGGTTGACCTTGATTTAAAACAGCATGACATGTCCGAGATTATCCTGAATGTGATCCCCATGGTTCAACATATTCTGGACAAGCGGCAAATAAACCTTCATGAAGAGAATATCCAGCAAAACCTGAGCCCGGTCATTGTTGATAATATCCGCATGGATCAGATTCTGGTTAACCTGATCTCCAACGCCGTCAAATATGGCCACAGCGAGGGCAATGTCTGGCTATCGTTAAAAGAGACAAAAAACGGTCTGAGGATCAGCGTCCGCGACGATGGTATCGGCATTGCAGAGGAACAGTTTGAAAATGTCTTCACCCCCTTTAACCGGGCCGGAATGGAGCTTTCAGGCATTGAAGGCACCGGGGCGGGCCTGTCAATTGCCAAGGCATTGGTCGAAGCCATGAGCGGCACCATCGGCTTTGAAAGCAAGCTCGGCAAAGGCACAACATTCTGGATCGACATGCCCGTTGTTGGTGGGTGCTAATAATATAGCTTACGTTAACTCTGTCCGCAGTTTGGCCCAGTAATCCAGCCGTTTTTTGATCTCGCGTTCAAAGCCCCGCTCAAACGGGCGGTAAAATTCTTCGCGCTCCAGACCATCGGGGAAATAATCCTGACCGGAAAAACCATGTTCCGTGTCATGGTCATAGGCATAGTCCTTGCCGTAGCCCATATCCTTCATCATTCCGGTCGGCGCGTTCAGGATATGCATGGGCGGGTTCAGCGACCCCGTATCCTTTGCCCGTTTCGTGACCGCCTTATAGGCCTTGTAGGCGGCATTGGATTTGGGCGCAGTCCCCAGATAAATCACCGCCTGTGCCACATGCAGATCACCCTCCGGCGAGCCAAGAAATTCATAGGCCTGTTTGGCGGCCAATGTCTGAACCAGGGCGTTCGGGTCGGCAAGGCCAATATCCTCGGCGGCAAAGCGCACAAGACGGCGCAGGATATACAGCGGGTCCTCGCCCCCCGCCAGCATTCGCGCTGTCCAGTATAACGCCGCATCCGTATCGGACCCGCGCAGGGATTTGTGGAGGGCGGAAATCAGGTTATAATGTCCCTCCCGGTCTTTATCATAGACGGGCGCGCGTTTTTGCAGAACCTTGACCAGCCCCGCCGCATCCAGTGTTTCTTCAAAATCCAGTCCCAGCAGAATATCCGTCAGATTCAGCAGATACCGTCCGTCCCCGTCCGCCATGCCGTACAGCATGGCCCGTGCCTCTGCGCTGACCGGAAGTTTTTCGTCTTCCTGTGCCTCCGCCCGGCATAGCAATTCTTCCATGGCCACGTCATCCAGACGATTCAAAGTCAGAACCTGCAAACGGGATAGTAACGCCGCATTAAGCTCAAAAGACGGATTTTCCGTGGTCGCCCCCACAAGGATGATGGTGCCATCCTCCACATAGGGCAGGAAGCCATCCTGTTGAGAGCGGTTAAAACGGTGAATCTCATCAACGAATAGCAGGGTTCCCTTACCGGTACGCCTGCGCTCAGCGGCGGCCTCAAAACACTTGCGCAGGTCGGCGACACCGGAGAAAACCGCTGAAATCTGTTCAAAATAAAGATCAGTCTGTTGGGCCAGAAGCCGCGCAATAGTCGTCTTGCCCGTCCCCGGCGGCCCCCAGAACACAAGGGACGTGAGCCGCCCCGCCGCCAGCATCCGCCCGATGGGGCCGTTCGCCGCGATCAGGTGATCCTGCCCGACCACTTCGTCCAGCGACTTGGGCCTAAGCTTGTCCGCCAGAGGGCGCGGCGCATCCGCTTCCAGTCCCGCCGATGTGAACAGATCGCTCATTTACAGTATGATCTTCCCTTGACTAGGATGACACATTCCACCTGTCGGCCTGACCGGTTGAGGGTGAATTTGATATTGGCCGGGTCTTTATAGAGTTCGGTCTGTATATCCTTGATGGTACTAACCTTATTATCATTAACCGATTTGAACACATCGCCGCGCCGCACGCTGGTCCGGCGCATAACGGCCCGGGGAACATTCAGGACAATGACCCCCTGTTCATAGATATTGGTGCCGATTTCCTGTGAATAGGCCGGGGACAGATTGGCCAGTTTCATACCGTAAAACAGATGATCCCCGTCCAGCGTTGTGATATTGCGCGGCGGGTCTTCAGGTGCGGCCTCCAACGAAACCGTCAAAACTTTCTTCTCCTCCCCGCGCAATATTTCCAGCGGGATGGTGCCGCCCACGGTTTCCAGCCCGGTATAATAGTGCAGGGCTTGCGGATTGGAGACTTCCTTGTCATCAAGCTTCAAGATAACATCGCCCGGCTTTAACCCGGCCTTATCCGCCGGACCGCCGGGAAAGATGTCATCAACCAATATGCCGCCCGGACGGTCAAAGCCCAGACTTTCGGCTATATCTGACGTCACCGCCTGACCACTGCCGCCAAACCACGGGCGCACCAGCTTGCCCTCTGACAGGGCTGAATTGACCACATGACTCACCATATTGGCCGGAATGGCAAAACCGATACCGTTCGAGCCACCGGAGCGGGAGAATATGGCCGTGTTAATGCCGATCAGCGCGCCGTCCATGCCGATCAGCGCGCCGCCGCTGTTGCCCGGATTAACCGCCGCATCGGTTTGTATGAAAAATTGATAGTCCTGCTTGCTGACCTGCGTTCGGGCCAGCGCCGATACGATGCCGCTGGTCACGGTCTGTCCCACGCCAAACGGATTGCCAATGGCAAGGACAAGGTCTCCCACCTCTATCCTGTCGGAATTGGCAAATTGCAATGTGGGCAACATCTCGCCGTCCGTCTTGATGCGCAGGACGGCTAAGTCTGCCTTCTCATCGCTGAGAATAACTTCGGCATCAAATTCCCGCCGATCGGAGAGGGCCACGGTAATTTCATCCGCGCCATTGATCACATGGAAATTGGTGACTATCACCCCATCATTTTTAACAATAACGCCGGACCCCAGTGAGCGTTCAATGCGTTGACGCGGCGCACCGCCAAATCTGTTCCCGAAAAATCGTTGAAAGAAGGGATCATTGGCAAAGGGGGAATAGTTGCGTGTCTTGATCACCCGCTTGGTATAAATATTGACTACCGCCGGGGCCGCACGTTTAACCACTGGTGCATAGGACATCTGAACCTCAAGGCCGGAAGACGGCACCCTCTTGTCAGCGGCTAAAGAATTGCCGGACAACAGGGCCAGCACCGCAGAAAGCAAAAGTAGAAATCGGGACATTTTCATTTATGACTCCAGTCAGTTGTTTCTTTTTCCATATCCTCTTATATAGGGATGCGGATAAATTATTGAAGATAAATAGTGGAAATATGAAAAAATATATTCTTACGGTTTTTATGATGGTTGGCCTTTCTGGCTGTGATCTGATAACACCATCCTCGTCAGCCGAGAAAATATGCACGGAAATCGCCCATATCCGCCTGAAACACCCCGGTAGCTATGATCATATTTCAACCAGAGAAACAGAGAGTGCCCAGGGTCAGCTTGACGTAAAGATTGATTTCAATGCCTGGAATGATTTCAAAGTTCCCCTGCCTCATAATATTACCTGCCGGTTTCAGGATAACAAGCTCACAGCCATAATCTGGAATGGTCGGCCCATCCGCCAGCATGAGCTGGACGAAATAAAAATCAAATTTGAATAGCCTGCCATCCTTGAACCACATATCATACCAAAAAGACAAGTCATTTCCTAAATTTGAAAGGGGGGGCAAGGTCAGAGAGTTATAGGCCTTTACAGATCACGAATTGGGTTGTATAAGCCGCTTTTGGAATTTATGTCTGCGTTTGTGGACCTTTTTGTAGTGGAGAAAGAGTGACATGGCACGTGTTACCGTTGAAGATTGCGTTGATAAAGTCCCAAACCGGTTTGAACTGGTTTTACTGGCGGCACAGAGAGCGCGGCAGATTTCATCCGGCGCCCCGATGTTGGTGGAACGGGATAATGATAAAAATCCTGTGGTTGCACTCCGGGAACTGGCCGAAGAAAAATTGACGGCTGATTCACTGCAAGAGTCACTGATTCACGGATTACAGAAAAATGTAGAAATTGACGAGCCGGAAGAGGATGATATTTCATTACTGCTGGCCGGTAAGAAACTGGAAGAGAATCAGCAGGAAGTCACAACAGAAAGTCTGGCCAAGGTATCTGCGGAAATGAAGGCCGAGGCAATGTTCTCCAAAATCACCGAGAAAAATTCAGAGGATGATAAAACGTCCTGAAGCATTTCTCAGATGACAAAAGATCAAGACTTGTAATGAAAAACATTGCAGGTCTTTTTTTTTACCATATTCTGGTTATATATGAGGGTGAACAGGGCTATTTGTTGAAATGGATAAAAAACGGTGATCAGGCAATATGAATTAGTGGAACGGGTTAAGGAATATGACCCGGATACCGATGAAAATATGCTGAACCGGGCTTATGTCTTTTCCATGAAAGTGCATGGCAAGCAGAAAAGGGCCAGCGGCGATCCTTATTTCTCACATCCTCTGGAAGTTGCGGGCATCCTGACCAATATGAAGATGGACTGTGATACCATTGTCACGGCATTGCTTCACGATACTATCGAAGATACCATAGCCACCCATGATCAGATAGAAGAACTGTTCGGGGAAGACATCGCCAAGATGGTCGATGGCGTCACCAAGATGTCCGAGATTACCTATTCATCGGAAAGTGCCAAACAGGCGGAGAATTTCCGTAAATTTCTGTTGGCCATGTCCCATGACATCAGGGTGCTTCTGGTGAAACTTGCGGACCGTCTTCATAACATGCGCACGCTTAACCATATTAAAAAGCCGGAAAAGCGTCTGCGTATTGCGCGGGAAACCCTTGATATATATGCCCCGCTTGCGGAGCGTATCGGGATGCAGGAAGTCAAGGAGGAGTTGGAAGCGTTGGCGTTCCCCCATGTTTATCCGGATGCTTATGTCTCTATTCTGAAACGCCTTGAGCAGATACATGTCAATACGGGCGGCATCAAGGACTTTGTTGTTGAGGAGCTTGAACTTCTTATGACCGAGGCCGGCATTGAGGCCGAGGTATTCGGGCGGGAAAAAAGACTTTTTTCGATCTGGCGGAAAATGACCTACCGCCATGTGAGTCTGGACGATCAGGCGGATATACTGGCTTTTCGGATCATTGTGGATGATGCGGAAACCTGTTACCGGGTGTTGGGCATGGTTCACAGAAAGTGGCAGGCCATTCCGGGCCTGATCAAGGATTATATTTCCATGCCAAAACCGAACGGTTATCAGTCCCTTCATACGGCGGTTCTCGGGCCTCAGAAAAAACGCATTGAGATACAGATCAGATCCTCGGAAATGGATGCGGTGGCGGAGCAGGGGGTCGCGGCTCACTGGCTCTATAAGCAACATTCTTCCGATCAGGAGGGGGCGCAATATAAATGGCTCAAGGATTTACTTGAGATCATGGAACATGCGGATAGCCCTGATGAATTTCTTGAGCATACCAAGCTGGCCATGTACCAGAATCAGGTCTTTTGCTTTACGCCAAAGGGCAAACTGGTCAATCTGCCTCAGGGAGCAACGGTGGTTGATTTTGCCTATGCGGTTCATACGGATGTGGGGGATAGCTGTGTCGGGGGCAAGGTAAACGGTAATCCGGTGCAACTGCGCACCCGTCTGGTCAATGGTGATCAGGTGGAAATCCTGCGCTCAACTGCCCAACAACCTTCGCCAAACTGGTTGAGCTTTGTCATAACGGGTAAGGCCAAGGCCGCCATACGCCGTTTTATCAGCCACAAGAAGAAAGATGAATATCAGGCATTGGGTAAAACGCTGCTTGAGCGCGCTTTCAAGCTGGCGGAACGGGATATCAACAACAAGGCCCTGAAACTTTGCGCCAAAAAACTGCGGCTTGAGTCTATTGAGGAAATATATGAATTGGTCGGCAAGGGGGAATTGCCCGATCGAAAAATTCTGGAAACGGTCTATCCCGGCATCAAACTTAATGATCACCTGCCCCAATCACCGGCAAAATTGCTTGATCTGGACAAGGGGGGCAAGGGCGGGGACCATTCCATTCCGATCCGGGGACTGACCCCCGGGCTTGCGGTTCATATGTCTGATTGCTGCTACCCCATATTGGGAGACCGGATTGTGGGCATCGTGACCACGGGCAAGGGGATTATGGTTCATACCATTGATTGTGAGGCTCTGGACGTCTATAGCAACACACCGGAATCGTGGCTGGATTTATCGTGGCAGGCACTTGAGGATGAACATACGGTATTTGTCAGCCGGCTGGAAATTCTGCTGGAACATCTGCCGGGCGCGCTGGCAGCGGTGCTGAATGTGGTGGCCAGGGAAAAGGGCAATATCAGTAATATTAAATTTATTGAACGTGCGCCGGAATTGTTCAGGATAACGCTTGATATTGAGGTAAGAGATGTTAAACATCTGACCAGTATAATTGCTGCCTTGCGGGTGAATGAACGGGTAAGCTCTGTGGAGCGGGCCTTTAGATAAACTGGGATGACTATGATGGATCGTGAAGAAGTTTTGGATTATTTCAGACAGGCGGATGCCCTGCTGGAAGGGCATTTCATTCTTTCCTCCGGCCTTCATGCCGCACGTTATCTTCAATGTGCCCGGGTATTGATGGACCCGGTCGTTGCGGCAAAACTGTGCAAAAGTCTGGCTGCCAAAATTATGACAATATTGGATGTGAAGATTGACATGGTTGTCTCTCCGGCCATGGGCGGCGTTGTGGTTGGCTATGAAATGGGCCGGCAACTGGGCGTCAAGGCTGTCTTTACCGAAAGAGTGGATGGCAAGCTGACCCTGCGCCGGGGGTTTGAGATACCGAACGGCGCGCGTGTGTTAATGGCAGAGGATATTGTGACCACCGGGCTGTCATCACGGGAATGTATAGAGGTTATCGGGGCTTACGGCGGCAATGTGGTTGCCGCAAGTTGCCTGATTGACCGCAGTAATGGTGCGGCTGATGTGGGGGTTCCGCTGGTGTCTCTGGCGGGACTTGAGATTCCGGCATATGACGGCGATAACCTGCCGCCGGAGCTTGCGGCCATTACGCCCATGAAACCGGGGAGCCGGGGCTTGAAATAAGGGTCATATGTGGCCCCATAAAGGATATAGAACTGTTCAAACGACGTAAAAAGAAGCATGCTGTTGCCGCTATCCGGGAATATTTCTGGCCCTCCGCCGGGTGGGGCCGGGCGTTCAGCTATTTACGTCACAGGCTGGCCCGGATTCCGGGAACGCCATACGCCATTGCGGCGGGCTTTGCCAGCGGCGCGGCAGTGTCTTTTACGCCGTTTCTGGGGTTTCATTTTCTGCTCGCCGCCTTGCTTGCGTGGTTGATCGGGGCCAATATATTGACCTCTGCCATGGGGACGGTGATGGGCAATCCCTGGACATTTCCGTTTATTTTACCGGCGACCTATTATCTTGGGTGCTGGCTTCTGGGTATGCCGGGAACAGACGATTTTCTGGGCCAAATCAATGATACCCTTGGCCGTTACAGCCTGATGGATATATTAAGCGCGCCTCTGGCGACCCTCGGTCCGTTCCTTCAATCCACCATACTGCCCATGTTTGTCGGTGGGTTGCTTATGGGGTCGGTCGTGTGGATTATCACCTATTGGCTGATTGAAAAGCTGGTGCGGGAATATAAGCATAAACGTTTTGCAAGGCGGGCAAATGCCGCCCGGAAAAGGCGTGAAAAACAGACGGGAGACGTAGCCCATGACTGACCATAAGATACGCCTTGGGGTTAATATTGACCATGTGGCCACTATCAGGAACGCACGCGGCGGCATCCACCCGGACCCGGTGAAGGCGGCGCTTCTTGCGGTTCAGTCCGGGGCGGACGGTATTACGGCCCATCTGCGCGAAGACCGGCGTCATATTTTCGACCGGGATATTGACCGGCTTATGGCTGAACTGACGGTGCCGCTTAACCTTGAAATGGCCGCCACCGAGGAAATGCTGGGCATTGCCCTGAACCATAAACCGGCCTCGGCCTGTATTGTGCCGGAAAAGCGCGAGGAACTGACCACCGAAGGCGGGCTGGATGTGGTCGGAGCCTATGAGCATCTGGTATCCTTTGTTCAAAGATTGCGGGACGCAAAAATAAGCGTCAGCCTTTTTATTGATCCGGATGAGGATCAGATCAGGGCGTCGAAGAAAATCGGCGCCGACAAGGTGGAATTACATACGGGAACCTATGTGGACAAAACCGGCGCTGAGCGCGGCGCTGAGCTTGACAGATTGCGGCGCGGCGCGGCCCTGTGTGAAAGTCTGAATATGGAGGTTCATGCGGGTCATGGCCTGAATTACGATACCGTTGCCGATATTGCCGCTGTCCCTCAGTTCACTGAATTTAACATCGGTCATTTTCTGGTGGGGGAGGCCATCTTTATCGGGCTTAAGGAAAGCCTGCGTCAAATGCGGCGGTATATGGATGAGGGCCGGGCAAGATGCGCGTGATCGGACTGGGAAATGATCTGGTGAATATTGATCGTATCGAACGGTCTATCACCAAATACGGCCAGCGGTTTATCAACCGGATTTTTACCGAAGTGGAACAGGCTTACTGTGATGGCAAGGCGGCGCGGGTGTCAAATTACGCCAAACGCTTCGCCGCCAAGGAAGCCTGCGCCAAGGCACTGGGCACCGGATTTGCCAAGGGCGTGTTCTGGCGTGATGTGGGGGTAGAGCGGGACCCATACGGCAAACCATGCCTTTGCCTGACTGGCGGGGCGCTTGTTCGTTTGCGCAAGATAACGCCGGATGGAATGGGGGCGCGGCTTGATCTGACCCTGACCGATGACCATCCCTGGGCGCAGGCCATCGTATTAATTACCGCAATTCCACCACATTTGGTTGATAACTCATGAAAATTGCCTTATTTATGGCTTTGATAGTGAATAGATAAAATAGTGAATGAATAATATGTCTGACATAAAAGCCGGTGAGGGTGCTACAGAATTGCAAGCCGAAAAGAAGAAAGAAGAAAGCTGGATCAGTGTTTTAATATGGGCGTTGCTTATTGCGCTGGTGTTCAGGACATTCTTTTTTCAACCCTTCAAAATCCCTTCAAAATCCATGATGGACAACCTGCTGGTGGGGGATTACCTGTTGGTATCCAAAATGTCCTATGGTTACAGTCATCATTCTTTTCCCTTTAGCCCAAATTTCTTTTCAGGCCGGGTTTTCGCAAGTCCGGTAGAGCGCGGCGATGTGGTGGTTTTCAGGCTTCCGCGCGAACCGGGTATTTATTATATCAAACGCATCGTTGGTCTGCCCGGCGATACCATACAGATGAAAAAAAGCCGTCTTTATATTAATGGCGAGATCATTCCGCGCGAACGGGTGGAAGACTTCAAGATCATGAATGAATTTGGCCAGGAGGAAGTCTACCCAAAATATCGGGAGACTATGCCCAACGGCAAGTCTTATATGACCCTTGATAATGGCTGGTTTCCGGGTGGTCATGCCGATGATACGGATATTTTCCGGGTGCCAAAGGGGCATTATTTTGCCATGGGCGATAACCGGGATCATTCCAAGGACAGCCGCTGGAAGAAAAGCGACGGGGTTGGTTATGTGCCGCTGGAAAATATCGTTGGCCGGGCTGAGGTGATCTGGGTTTCTTTTGATGATAATGCCCGTCTGTGGGAATTCTGGAAGTGGTTCCCGAAACAACGCCGTGAACGCATGTTCACCAGTATAAACTGATATGTCAGGCGCGGGGCAATATAGCGACCTCTATGACATTCTGGGCTATGTCTTCACAGATGAGGCCCTGTTGCGTGAGGCATTGACCCACCCAAGCCTTGAGGGCGGCAAACAATACCAACGGCTGGAATTTGTCGGCGACCGGGTGTTGGGGCTGGTGATTGCCGAATGGCTGTTTGACTATTATACGGCGATAGACGAGGGCGGGCTGGCCAGCCGTCATACCAATATGGTGCGCAAGGAAACACTGGCAGAGGTGGCGGTGGCTATGAAATTGTCCGGCTTTATCCATATGGCGAAAAGCACTGAAGACAACGGGGGCCGCAACAAGCCAACCATCCTTGCCGATGTCTGCGAAGCGGTGATCGGGGCGGTTAATCTGGACGGCGGGTATCCGGCGGCCCGAAAGCTGGTTCGTAAATTCTGGAAAGGTTATATTTCCCGGGAAACCATTGCCCAGAGAGATGCCAAGACCCGGCTTCAGGAATGGGTACAGGCCCGCCATATTCCAACGCCAAAATATGTGGTTGTTGACCGGACCGGCCCGGCCCATGACCCTTTTTTCATCATTGAGGCCCGTATAGATGACATGTCACCCACAACCGGCAAGGGGCGGTCCAAACGGGAAGCAGAACAGGACGCGGCGGCGAAACTGTTAAGCCGTATAGAGAAAGATAAAGTTAGATAACATGAGTGACAAGAAAGACAAATGCGGTTTTGTGGCCCTGCTGGGCGCGCCAAATGCGGGCAAGTCAACCCTGATGAACGCGCTGGTGGGCAGCAAGATTTCCATTGTTACCCATAAGGTGCAAACCACCCGTACCCGCTTTATCGGCATTGCCATACATCAAAACAGCCAGATGATCTTTGTGGATACCCCCGGCATTTTCGAGCCAAAGAAGCGGCTGGAACGGGCGATGGTATCGGCTGCATGGGCCGGGGCCGGGGATGCGGATGTGATTGTCCTGCTTGTGGATGCTCAGCGGCGCATAGACGATAACACGCACCGGATCATTAACGGTCTGAAAGAGGGCGGTAAAAAAGCAATTCTGGCCATTAATAAAATCGATGCCATCCGCCGGGACAGCCTGCTCAGTCTGGTACAGGAACTGAACGATATGGGGGATTTTACTGAAGTTATGCTCATATCCGCCTTGAAGGGTGACGGCCTGGAAGATTTAAAAGATGTCATGTGCCGAAACCTGCCCAAGGGCCCGTGGCTCTACCCCGAAGATCAGATGACCGATATTACTGAACGGATGCTGGCCGCCGAGGTCACCCGTGAGAAATTCTTCCTGCGCCTTCATGAGGAACTGCCCTATGCGGCGACGGTTGAGACCGAAAGCTGGCAGGAGAAAAAAGACGGCAGTGTGCGCATTGAACAGGTGATCTATGTGGAGCGCGAAACCCAAAAAGCCATCGTCATCGGCAAGGGAGGGCGCAGTCTGAAAGAAATCGGCAAAATGGCCCGTGAGGATCTGGAAGAGATGCTGGACCGCCGGGTTCACCTGTTTATTTTTGTCAAAGTCCGTAAAAACTGGTCAGATGATAAAGAACGCTACACGAACATGGGCCTTGACTGGGTTGAGTAGTTCTTCATACATGAGAAAAAGACGGCTCCAATGAGCCGTCTTAAATTTGATAGGTTAGTGGCGTTTCTTAATCTTTGCGTCTGCGCGTTAAACCCAATCCCAATAATCCAAGGCCAAGCAAAGCCAATGGGCCGGGTTCCGGTACGGCAGTAACTTGCCGGCCAGACACTTGCAATTCACCAATTGAATAGCTGTTATCTCCACCGGTCGCAAAAATACGTATATATTGTGCCTGTACAGAGGCAAAATCCAATGCGGCAATATACTCGCCGTTTGCATTATCCGTTGACATGGTATCCATACCCCATCCGATTTCACCGTTACCGGCACTGATGGAAAATAAACTATTCCAAACACTCGAATTTGTTGACCATTGAATAGAGTAGCTGTCATTATTATCAACTGAGACCAATACATCATCCACATTATAGGTCATACCAAGATCAATGGTAAAAACCGGGGTAGTTCCATTCCACCAGACATTGGCAGCATTTGTCCAGCCTGTACCTTCTGCTGGAACAATACCATCAATTATTAAATTGGCATTATTGTTATAGGTCCCTGTGCCTGAAACACTCGCAGGCAGGATTGGGGCTGCATGACTTATATTTGGCAGGGTAAGTAGCAACGCAGTTAATATTAATGATTTATTTTTCATTTTTCATTCCATACTGTTAAAAATACTAATTATGCAATTATAAAAATTTCTATTACTTTTACATAAGTACTTTCGTATAAGCAAATGTTATGCCAAATCATTTAAAATGGCTGAAATGCAAGCTTTTTTTACATAGTTAAATAATTCATCTACAAAAAGTGTAAAGAATCCCGACAGTATTCAGGATTTTTTAGGTAGATTTTTACATTTATTGAATTTCTTGTGCGTTTTTATCCATTCAGGAATTATGGCAAATGTTCCGCCCTGATAGTGCCTTGTATAATATTATTCGTCTGCCTTGATGCTGACTTGTGATTTTGCTAGTGTGGTGTCATTAAAACTGGTTTTTTGAGGTTATCAATTGAAAAGAATTTTTTATCCATTTATCTGCGCCCTGATCGGGGTTGGCGTTATGGCACCCTCTGCCTTGGCGGATAATCGTCAGTTGCTGGGGACTTACCGGGACTGGGATGCGTTCAAGTTGAAAAAAAGCAACGGTGAAAAGGTCTGTTATATGATTTCAATCCCGAAATCAGCCAGCCCCAAAAGTCTGAAACATGGCAATCCGTTCCTCACCGTGTCCCATAAACCGGCGCGCAAAATCAAAAATGAAGTCAATTTTGTGGTTGGCTATAATTTCAAGAAGAATTCCCGCGTCACGATGACCGTTGATAAAAAACGTAAATTCCGCCTGTTTACCGAAGGTGACGGCGCGTGGGGTGATGATGTGAAGGCCGATAACGCCATGACACAGGCCATGAAGCGGGGCAGTAACCTTGTGATGCGGGGCTTGAGCGGGCGCGGCAATAATACCAGCTATCGTTTTTCCCTGTCCGGTTTCACGGCGGCCCATAACGCCATTACCAAGGCTTGCCGCTAATGCAAACGTTGCCCCTTGGTACAGAACCGGCGGTTGCCCCCCGCCTTACCCTTGAGGCGGACAAGACCATGGTTGGCCTTAACCGGGATGAGATAGCGGCGCGTCTGCGCGGCATTGGCATCCCGGAAAGACAGATCAAAATGCGCACCACACAGGTCTGGCACTGGATATATTATCGGGGTGTAAAGAGCTTTGATCAGATGCTCAATGTGTCAAAGGATGTTCGTCAGAAGCTGGCGGAGAATTTTACCATTGGCCGCCCGGAAATCATCGAGGCACTGGTATCCAAAGACGGCACCCGGAAATGGCTGATGAAATTCCCCGACGGCAATGAGGTGGAGACGGTGTTCATCCCTGATGAGGCCAAAGACCGGGGGACGTTATGTGTCTCGTCACAGGTGGGCTGCACCTTGACCTGTAAATTCTGTCATACGGGCACCCAGAGGCTGGTGCGCAACCTGACCCCGGCGGAAATTGTCATGCAGTTTCTGGTGGCGCGGGATCATCTGGGCGAATGGCCAACCCCGGTGGAGGGCCGCGTCCTGTCCAGCGTGGTCATGATGGGCATGGGCGAGCCACTCTATAATTTTGACAATGTGAAGGCGGCCTTGAAGATCATCATGGATGATCAGGGTATTGCCCTGTCCCGGCGGCGCATCACCCTGTCCACATCGGGCGTGGTGCCGGAGATGGAACGTTGCGGCGCGGAAATCGGGGTTAACCTTGCCATCTCCCTTCATGCGGTGACCAATGCTGGGGTTAACCTTGCCATCTCCCTTCATGCGGTGACCAATGCTGTTCGCGATGAGATCATGCCCATTAACAAGAAATATCCGCTGGAAATGCTGCTTTCCGCCTGCCGGGACTATCCGGGCGCGCGGTCATCCCGGCGCATTACCTTTGAATATATCATGTTGAAAGACATTAACGACAGCGATGAGGATGCCCGTAATCTGGTGCGCCTCCTGAGACAATATGACATTCATGCCAAGGTGAACCTCATTCCCTTTAATCCGTGGCCGGGGTCCAACTATCAGCGGTCAGACGCGGCGCAGATTAAAAAATTCTCTGAATATGTGTTCGGGGCGGGCATTTCGGCCCCCATCCGCGTGCCCAGAGGCGAGGATATTCTGGCGGCTTGCGGCCAGTTGAAATCCGAATCAGAGAAGATGCGCAAAAGCCTGGCCTTGAAACAGGAGCGAGAAGGGGGGTCGTCATGAAGCTGACGGCTTTTACCGATTATTCTCTGCGATTGTTGATGTATGTTGCGGTCAATGATGACCGGCTTGTGTCCATCCGTGAGGTGGCCGAGGTTTTTGATATTTCACGAAACCACCTGATGAAGATCGTTCATGAATTGGGCAAGGGCGGCTATCTGAAAACGGTTCGGGGGAAGAATGGCGGCTTTCGCCTGGGAAAACCGGCCCGTGATATTAATCTCGGGGCTTTGGTGCGCTATACCGAAGACGACCTGAGCGTTGTTGAATGTTTTGGCGACAAAGAGTCTCAATGCAAAATCATAGAGCTATGTATGCTGGCCGGTGTTTTGCAAATGGCGCTGGACGCTTTCTTTGACGTATTGGACCGTCATACGCTGGAAGACCTGA
>UOED01000025.1_pt1 | contig 38458 bp, 40 predicted proteins | sample 1990161 | NCBI WGS metagenome assembly UOED01 (sample SAMEA4728526, study PRJEB27164) | hydrothermal vent metagenome | biome: marine basaltic hydrothermal vent biome; feature: marine hydrothermal vent; material: mineral | place: Pacific Ocean | collected 2011-06-14/2011-07-23 | depth 1741 m | reverse complement strand
CAAAGGGGATACCAATGATGGTAACCGCCAAAGCCACCGCCCAGATGACATGACCCAAGGCCAGCCAGATACCGCCGAACAAGAACCAGATAATATTGCCGATAACGCCCAACGGGCCGGTGCCGATGTCTTCCTCGCCGGTCAGAACTTCCCGGTTAACGGCTTCCCGGCCAAAGGGCAGAAGGCTCAAATGGGCCATATTCATGGCCGCCACGAACCACGGGATGCCTACGATGGTCAGCACCATAATAATTCCAAAGACCACCCAGCCAACGGCCATAAAGAAACCGCCAAAGATCAGCCATAAAATATTTAAAATAAGTGACATATCAATATCCTGATATTGCGCAATCATCCCGTTACCCTCCCATATATATGGGGAATAACCACCAAACCGCAATATTTATTTTTCGATCACGGGCCTTAAAGATTGGTTCCCGCCCTTTTTTACCCGCCCATATAGTTCATTCACCGACAAGCCCAAAGCAGGATGCGTCCAATCCGGACATATATCCATCAGGGGTTTTAAAACGAACAGTCTTTCATGCAGCCTTGGATGGGGAATGATCATCTCCTTTGGTGCCCCGTTCGGCCATTTACCGTCAGTGGGGACAATTAAATCCCCAAAAGCAATAATATCCAGATCAATGATCCGGGCTTCCCACCTGATGCGACGTGTCCGGCCAAGGCGGGCCTCTATCTCATGGAGATTATGAAGTAGCTCCCGGGCGCAAAGCGGCGTTTCCACGGCAACCACGGCGTTGACAAACCACGGCTGGTCAGACATTGGAACCGGCGCAGATTCATAGAAAGGCGATATTTTTTTGACAGATATGCCCATATTTGGCATCTCGGAAATGGCCGCTTCAAGCACCCCGCGCGGGCCGTCGAATTCCGTCCCGCCCAGATTACTGCCCAAACCAATGAAGGCTATATTTTTTTCCATATAAATCCGATATCTATGCCAAATGACCAAAGCTATGCTATAGTATGGTTAACTTATTTTTTTAGGATATTACATCATGTATTTTCATCCCAATGAAAAACTTGCCCTGTTTATAGATGGCTCCAATCTTTTTGCCACCGCAAAAGCGCTCAATTTTGATATTGACTATAAAAGGTTAAGAGGGTTTTTTGCGGAAAAAGGTCTGTTGCTCCGGGCTAATTATTATACGGCCTTATTGGAAGATCAGGAATATTCCCCTCTGCGGCCACTGGTCGACTGGCTGGATTATAATGGCTATACATTGGTCACCAAACCGACCAAGGAATTTACCGACAGCCGGGGTGAAAAGAAAATCAAGGGCAATATGGATATGGAACTGGCCATCGATATGATGGGCATGGCCGAGCATGTGGACCATATGGTGTTATTTTCCGGTGACGGTGATTTCAGACGTCTGGTCGAAGCCGTTCAGCGCAAGGGCGTGCGCGTCACTGTGGTCAGTAGCACCAAAACCTCACCACCCATGATCGCCGATGAGCTAAGGCGTCAGGCCGATAACTTCATCGAATTATCCAGTATGAATGACGAATTTGGCCGTCCCTCAAATAGCGGACAGAATCAAGGCGGCCATCACGCCTATAATACGGATACTGAATAATCCATGACACAGAAAGCTGTAAATCCCGTCTTTATGCCGGGGGATGCACCGGAGGATTGCACCCTTTGCCCGCGCCTGACCGCTTTTCGGGCCGAAAACCGGAAAAAATATCCGGCCTTTTACAACGGCCCGGTGCCGTCCTTTGGCGATGCTGATCCTGAATTATTGATTGTCGGCCTCGCACCCGGCATGAAAGGCGCCAATCAGACCGCTCGCCCCTTTACCGGAGATTACGCCGGGGATCTGCTTTATGCCACGCTGGCAAAATTCGGCTATACCAGCGGCACCTATCAGACCATGGGCAATGACGGGCTGACATTAAAGGATGTGCTGATTACCAATGCGGTACGCTGCGTGCCGCCCCAGAATAAAACCATCGCCGAGGAAGAAAATAACTGCCGTCCTTTTCTGATCAATCAGATCAATAATTCTGGCCGCCTGAAGATCATACTGGCCCTTGGGCTGGTGGCGCACAAGTCGGTTCTGACCACTTTCGGCCTGAAAAAATCAGCCTTTAAATTTGCCCATAACGCCCTGCACCCCTTAGGCAATGTCATTGGTGATAAAGACATTACCCTGATCGACAGCTATCATTGCTCACGCTATAATACCAATACGAGGCGGTTAACCGTGGATATGTTTGAGGATGTTTTCCGTAAAATTCAAAATTTCCTGAAATAACATCACAATCATGTATGATATAGTCTCATGAACCCTTTGGAGGAAAAAATATGCGCCGACTTTTACCCCTTAGCCTGAGCCTGCTGATAGCTCTGACCAGCTTTGCCCTTGGCCAGAATAAATATGACAAGGTTGAGATTACCACCATTCCCGTTGGCCATGGCATCTATATGTTACAGGGAGCGGGGGGGAACATCGGTGTTTCTGCCGGAGAAGACGGCGTCTTCATGATCGACGATCAATATAGCCCGCTAACCCCGAAAATTATCGCGGCGATCAGTAAAATTTCCGACAAGCCCATCCGCTTTGTCATTAATACCCATTGGCACGGCGACCATACGGGCGGCAATGAGAACCTGGGCAAAACAGATGTGATCATCGTCGCCCATGACAATGTCTATAAAAGATTGAGTTCTGACCAGTTTATCAAAGCCTTTGACAGACATGTCCCGGCAGCCCCCAAGGCGGCCCTGCCGGTTATATCCTTTAATGACAAGGTAACCTTTCACCTGAACGGCCTTCATATACAGGCCCGTCATTTCGCCCCGGCCCATACGGACGGCGACAGTATGATCTTTTTCAAAGGCACAAATATTGTCCATACGGGGGATATATTCTTCAATCATATGTATCCCTTTATCGACACCAGTTCCGGCGGCACCATTTATGGCATGATAGAGGCCACTGCCACGCTCCTGACACAGGTGGATGAGGAAACAAAGATCATTCCAGGACACGGTCCCCTGGCCAACAAGGCCGATTTACAGGCCTATCATGATATGCTTGTGCGGGTAGTCGAGATTCTAACCCCCTTGGCTCAAAAAAATATTCCTATCGAAAAAGCTACGGAAATGAAACCCCTAAAGGAACTTGATGACAAATGGGGCGGCGGTTTTTTCAAAGCCGACATGTTCCTCGGCACCGTTTATCAAACGATCATTGATCACGGTAAAACTGATTAATTCCTCGTTCAGCCATCATTCAGGTTGAAGAATATATAGTAGTTTCAGGATGCAGGTGAGGCTGCACGAAAACAACCAAAGGAATGAATGATGAGCAAGTTAAACCGTATATTAAAAGTTTCCGTTTTTACGCTGGGTATTGCGGCCTTTGGATTGCTTCCTGCTCTGGAGGCGTCAGCAGGAGAAAGACGTCATAACGGTGGTAACCGTCATGCCTATAATAACGGGCATAACGGAGGTTATGGCTATAACAACTATCGGAATAACCGCCATAATTACAATAACTATGGTTATAACAGACATAACCGCTACAACCGTCATCGGGGCAACGGTGGCGCGGTGATATTGGGCGTCCTCGCCGGGGGCTTGCTATTCTCTGCCCTGAACTCCAATCAAAGACGGCATAATGACCGGCGTAATCAAACGGTTTATGTCCAGCAACAGCCCGTATATGTTCAGCCCACCCAGCAACAATGGACAGCGCGCAGACCCGCTCAACCCCAAAATAGCAGCTGTCTTCAGGTGCGGGAATATCAGACCACTATTACAGTGGGCAACCAGAGTGTCCCGGCTTACGGACAGTCCTGCCTTCAACCCGATGGCACATGGAAATTGGGCCCTGCCACGCCGGTCCCCGGTAATTAGGCAGCCTTATTTGCCCGGAAATTCAGCCAATCCGGGCCTGTGAAATTTTACCTTGGCCACGCATAGTTCGATAGTCTCAAGGGTTTGGGCCAGTGAACGGGAACCACCGGCGATTGTTTTGACCCTTGGGGTGAAGAAGGCTTTGACCTCATCCCGTTTTTCAAGACTGCAAAAATCACTGGCGAAACCGGTGATTCTGGACTGGGAAAAGCCGGGGATACGGGCCTTCACACCATTAAAATTAGCCTGAAACCAATCCCATGCTCCGTCCCGCAAGTCATCACTGAACATCTGAGTACCCAGAACAACATTGACCTCATTGGCGCGCATTTTATCGCTCAGGACCAAATCCCGCACCTCTGCGGCAAGGTCAGCATCCTTTGTTGAGGATGCCGCCTGTAACAAGCGGCCCCGCACAGTACCATCGGTTGATTTCAGGTAGAGGTCCAACAGATGGCGACCGAAGTCAGCCCCCAAGTCTTCTACCCCTACGATAAGCGCCGGGGATATAAGGTTGCTATCCACCCTGTCCCCATGAATCTGACCATCACTGCCGTACCCTACATAACGTTTGGCCATATCGGTTAATTTAGCTCTAAGCGCCTCGTCCTTGCCCACAAAGGCCAGATGGCCGACGAGAGCCCGGCGCAAGTTGGTCACCTCACCGCTGTCATCCGCCTTGGCATTGAAACCGATCACCGCCAGTTTGGGACCATAGAGCTTCACGGACAGGGCTGATACTTTCGCCTTTTCCGCCGCCGTGGTCGCCACCTTGTCATGCATGAAAGCCAAAGGCGTCATGGGCGTCGTGGCCACCCGATATGACGACGAAGCAATGATAGACGGGGCCACCTCAACAAAGGCAGCAAAATCCAGCTTGCCCGCATCCATGGCCGCTGTAAAGCTGTTGGTCAGGGACAGCATGCTTTCCGCCGACAGGTCATTCTGGTGGCTGAACAAAGCCGACCAGCCCGCCCCGTCAAGGGCGAAACGGTAATATCCGGCCCCGTTCAGGTTGGGCATCAGATAATCCAGTTTACCCCTGTCCGGCAGGGTGACGGTCATAGTCTTCTGATCCAGAAGTGTGCAATATTTATGGGCCTTGCCATCAATGGCATAGCCGAAACAGGCGGGAACGATCCATGACTTATCCGTATCCCCCGATGACCCAAGAGGGAAATAGCGGGACTGGGCAATGGTCAGGACCGTATTCTCACCCTCATAGGCAGAGCGTATATCAAGGTAGGGAATGCCCGGCTGCTCCAGAAAGCTGTTGAAGGCCGCCCGTACCTGTTCCATAGGCACCCTGGTGGATTTCTTGCCAATGGCGGTGATGAAATCGTTCGAGGTCGCATTCTTAAAAGCATAGCGGGTCATATAATCATGTATCCCGGCGCGAAATTCCTCAGGCCCCATGAAAGATTCGATCATGGCCAGAACCCCGCCGCCCTTTTGATAGGTAATCCCGTCAAAGGCAGTCACAATATCGTCGTTGCTTAAAATAGGCTGGCGGATTTGCCGGGCACTGACCAGACTGTCACCGCGCATGGCCCCAAGGGAACCTCTGAGCAAGCCCTGCCTGAATTTATACTTCGGCAAAAAATTATTCAGCGCCGTCTGTGACATCCAGGTGGCAAAGGCCTCATTGAGCCAGATGTCATTCCACCAGACCGGGGTCACCAGATTGCCAAACCATTGATGGGCCAGCTCATGAGCATGAACCCCCATATAACGCTTTTTCAAGCCCAGTGAAGAATTCTCATCCAGCAAGAGCAACTGCTCCCGATAGGTAATCGCGCCGGCATTTTCCATGGCCCCATAAGCAAAATCCGGCACCGCCAGAATGTCCAGCTTGGCATAAGGATAGGGAATTTGAAAATAATCTTCCAGCGCGCCAAGAATTTCTGCCGAATGTTCCAGCGCATAAGTCAATTTATCCCCCTTGCCCTTTGTGGCAATACCCCGCAGCGGTACAGTATGGTCCCGGACAGCAGTTTTAGGCATATCCTGCCATTCCACCACGTCAAAGGGACCAACCGCAAAGGCCACCAGATAGGACGGTAAAGGTTTGGTGGTTGCAAAAGTCATTTTGGTAAAGCCATTCCCCAGATTAGTGCGTGAAATTTCCGGCGTATTGCCCAGCCCCTCAAGGCCGGTGGGAATGGTCAGACTCACATCAAACGGTACTTTGAAACCCGGCTCGTCAAAACCCGGGAAAGCCCGGCGGGCATCAATGGCCTCAAACTGGGTATAGGTGTAATTATAATCGCCGTCTTTAACCCGGTAGATACCCTGCAAAGCGTCACTGACCTTGCCTTTATAGGTGATTTTCAGCTGTGCTTTGCCGGGGCCAACTTTGGCGGGAAAGGACAGTTTGGCAATGCCGGTGGGGTCAACCTGCGCGTAAGTCACAGGGATGGTCTTGCCATTTTCCAGCGTCAGTTCAGCTTTGCTAACCGTCAAATCCTGTCCGTGAAGCCACATAAAATCAGTCGTCACATCAAAGGTCAGGTCAATGGTCACCTGTCCGCTGAAATCGCTGTCATCGGGGATGATTTTCAGGTCAATTTGATAGTGGGTCGGACGGATGCTATGGGGTAGCTGTCCCTTTGGTATGTCAGCACTATAGGCTGGCTCCTGTTGTACATTTTGTTCACTGCCACAGGCGGAAAGCGTCAGAGCCATAAAGATGGCTACGACCATTGCATGAAATTTAAACACGTTATTATCCCTTAACTTATATAAATTTATATATGGCCCCTACACCCATCCGTAATTTACAATAACAAAAAAATTTAGCAAACCCTTTTACCGCTTTTCTTATCTCTGACAGACCTATAAACTGACTAATGTAATGAAGGACTGTTCATGGATACAAAAGATTTCAGAAAAAACGCCCATAATTTTGTCGACTGGATGGCTGACTATATGGAAAATATTGAGAGCTATCCAGTAAAACCATCCACTAAGCCGGGCGATATTCTGGCCCAACTTCCAGCCATGGCTCCGCAATCCCCGGAACAGATGAACGATATTTTCAAGGATTTTCAGGATATTATCATGCCCGGCATGACTCATTGGCAACATCCGGGCTTTCTGGCCTATTTCCCGGCCAATGCCAGTCCGCCGTCCATCCTTGCCGAGATGCTCACCAGCACCGTCGCCGCCCAATGTATGAGCTGGCAAACGTCTCCGGCGGCGACCGAACTGGAAGAACGGGTGCTGGACTGGCTGCGTCATATGATCGGCCTGCCCGATGATTTTCACGGGGTGATACAGGACACGGCCTCCACGGCCATGCTGTCCGCCTTCCTCTGCGCCCGGGAGCGGCTCAACGACTTTAAAACCAATCATAGCGGTTTGAATGACGCCGGGCGTCATTGCTGTTATGCCTCGGCTGAGGTTCATTCCTCCACCGACAAGGGCATCCGAATGGCCGGGCTTGGGTCGGATAACCTGCGCAAGATTCCGCTGGATGAGAATTTTTCCATGATCCCCGCAGAACTGGACCGGGCCATCAAGGCCGATATTGATGCCGGGCACAAGCCCACCTGTGTCATTGCCACATTGGGCAGCACCAGCCTGTCCGCCATTGATCCCCTGCAGGCCATCGGCGAGATTTGCCGGAAATATAATGTCTGGCTCCATGTGGATGCGGCATGGGCGGGCAGCGCGCTGGTCTTGCCGGAATTTCGCTGGATGATTGCGGGCATCGAAAATGCCGACAGCTTTGTCTTCAACCCCCATAAATGGTTGCTGACCCAGTTCGATTGTTCGGCCTTTTTCGTTCGGGACAAGGCCGCTCTGATCCGCACCTTTGAGATTCTGCCGGAATATTTGAAAACCCGCGAGGGGGATCAGGTGAATAATTACCGGGACTGGGGCCCGCAACTGGGGCGGCGGTTCCGGGCGTTGAAGCTGTGGTTTGTCATCCGCTCATATGGGGTTACGGGCTTGCAGGATCATATCCGCCGCCATATTGACATGACCCGCGCCTTGGCAAAACAAGTGGCCCAAGAAGAGGATTTTGAGCTTCTGGCCCCCAATCCGCTGGCCCTGTTTTGTTTCCGTTACCACCCGACGCATGTAGCAGAGAATGACCTTGATGCCCTGAATGAACGGATTTTTGAGGCCATCAATGACTGCGGTGAGGTCTACCTGACCCAGACACGAATCAACGGCAAATATGCTATCCGGCTGGTGAGCGGCGCGCCCCTGACCCGGCAAAAGCATCTGGACAAGGCGTGGGAAATCATCAAAAATATCAGCCGGACAACAAAATAGTGCTTTTTGCCAGATTGTTGCCGCATATGACAGGCATAATATGCGCAGACATGATCAAAGGTCGTAATCTATGACGAAAAAAGCCCTCCTGATAACCGGTCAGGAATCGGAAACCATCAGCACACTGGCCCGGAATTTAATTCCAGCCGGGGGCCTGAGCCTGTTTGCCCGTCAGATGAAGCAGATGAAAGCCATCGGCGTTGACGAGATGCATATCATAACCGACTGGTTCGTGCCGGATTTCGAGCGGGAAATCAAAAATTGTACCAACCGGCCTGAGACTGTTCACATCCACAGCACAAAAACCGCACCGCTGAAACTTCTGGAACATAATATTGAGGGCAACAACTGGTATCTGATTGAAGAAGGCGTGATCATTGATGACCGGATCATCAACCATATTGACCAGCACCCATCGCCAACGGTCATTAGCTTCATCGGTCACCATGAATTTCTGGAAGAACGCACCGCTCACGGCATTACCTTGCCCCTTGATACGGAGGAAGGTTATTTTGGTTCTCTGGCCAGATTGTCCAGTGCCACACTGGCGGCCAATGTGCGCAAGCTCAACAGTCTGGACGCCTTGCCGGGCGCTTTAATGGCCATCTCACGGGCCAATGACTGTGAACTTGTCAAGGTCATAGACATCCCCCGCTATATGGCCAGCCGTCAGCGGAATGTGGATATGGTCTGGTTGCCCCTGATGCGGCGGGAGGATGAGCATAAAGGCACGGCGGTGCTTCTTGAACAGACCGAAATGCCGGGACAAGATTGGGTGGCGCGTTATATATACCGCCATATTGAGAATTTCACTGTCAAATATCTTTGTAAAACGCCTGTTTCCCCTAATCACCTCACTATTCTGGCGAGCCTGATCGGGGCCTATATCATTTACCTTTTCTGGTACGGTCATATAGTGGCGGCCCTGTTCGCGGCCTTCGGCACAAATATCCTCTATGGGATAAGCCGCAAACTTGGTCACCTTAAAAGGATTGCCCCGAAATTTGATGTGCCTGCGCGTCTCTATAAAAAAGCCGTCACCTATGGCTACTACGCCGCCATTGCGGGTTATTTATGGGGTTTTCACGGGCTGGTCCCGGTCTTGCTTGTTCTGACACTTATTTTGTTTCATTTGGCAGATGAAATACAGGGCGAGTTTTTGCGCCGGATGACCGGCCATCCGCTCTGGTACGGGATCGGCTTTGACCGGAAATTTCAGTTAATTGCCGCCGGCCCCAATATCACCCTATGGGCTTTGCTGCCTTTTTTCTATTTTGATCAATGGCTTATTGGGCTTGGTTTCGCCAGTGGCTATGTGATAATAACTTTCTTTGTACATCAATTGAGACTTGTGTATCATCTCAAAAATATTATGGTGACTGAAAGTGAAACTTTTGCCCGTAATTTCAGAAAAACCAAAATTTTATAGAAACCAGACATTATGCCAGAAGCCGTAAAGCGTACCAATGAAATTGAGGAATTTACCAACCTTCATTTCATTCACCCAATCAGCGGATGGCTGGTGCCAAAATTCGCAGCCCGGAAAATTACCCCCAATATGGTGTCTCTGACCGGGATGATGTTCGGAATATTGGCCGGCATATTCTATTACCATTATCAAAATCCCTATTTGGCGGTGGCCGGATTTCTCGCCATGATGCTGTGGCATATTATGGACGGGGCGGACGGCCAGTTGGCCCGCATGACCAAAAGCTATTCAGAAATCGGCAAGGTTCTGGACGGTGTTTGTGATTATGTGACCTTCATCAGCGTCTATGTGGGTATCGGCCTGATTCTGTCGGCGCAGGGCACGCCCAATGTCTGGGCCATTATACTGACGGCGGGTCTGCTCCACGCCATACAGTCCAGTGCCTATGAATTACAGCGCGGGGAATATGATTATTGGGGCTATGGTAAGGAATCAGCGGCCCTGCCTGAAATCAGACAGATGATTGCCGAGTTGAAGGGAAAGAGCTTTCTGCCTTTCCTGATGAGCCAGTTTCATATTGGTTATGTGCGTATGCAGCGGGCTTTCTCCGGCATCAATTCAACCTTTCGCCAGAATTTGCGGGAAGCCCTTAAAAACAATCCTGACAAAGTGGAAGACATCCAGGCATTATACCGGGAGGTTTTTGCGCCCGGCGTCAACACATGGTCCGTCATGTGCGCCAATTACCGCACCATCGCCATATTCATTGCCGCCGTTGCAGGGCAGCCCATTTATTTTTTCTGGTTTGAGATTGCCGTCCTGACCCCCATACTGTTACTATTAATTCAAAAGCAACGCCTGCTGAACCAACTGTTCACCGTGCGCCTGAAAGATATAATACAGGTCGAAACAAATGATCAAGAATGACAAGCCCATGACCGACGAACAATCAGAGCTATTGGCCTCCTACCGGGATAGCATTGACAATATTGATGCCGCCCTCATCCATATGCTGGCAGAACGTTTCAAGATCACCAAATATGTCGGTGAATTCAAGGCAAAATATGACCTGCCCCCCGCCGACAAAGGCCGGGAACAAAAACAAATTGAACGGCTGCGATCACTCTCCGTAGAGGCCAAACTGGACCCGGATTTTTCCGAAAAATTCCTCCATTTCATCATCACGGAAGTCATCCGACACCACGAGCAATTCCGCAAAGAGGAATAAAACACCGTAACAACTGGTTCATCACGTAAATGCTTAAAAGAATTTACAGTTTTCCAACACATCGCATCCGCAAGCATCTGGAAGATTATCCATACGGGCCGATTACCCTGCATACGAAGGGTGACTTTCAATCCATGGCCAAGATAGGCCGGATTGCGGCGGATGTTCTGGATTTTATCACACCTCACATCATCCCCGGCAATTCAACCGCCGAACTGGACAGGCGTATTCATGAGTATATGACAGAGCGCGGCGTCATTGCCGCCACCATTGATTATCATGGCTACCGTCATGCCAGCTGTATCTCGGTCAACCATGTGGCGGTTCATGGCGTCCCCAGCAAAACTAAGCTCCTTAAAGAAGGCGACATCGTTAATATTGACGTGACCCCGCGCCTTCACGGCCCGGCCAGCAGCCACTGGCATGGCGACAGCAGCCGCATGTATATGGTCGGCGACATAATCCCGGTGAAAGCACGGCGATTGATTGAGGCCACAGAAAGATCCCTTGCCGCCGGGATTGCCGCCGCCCGGCCCGGCAATCGGCTCGGTGAAATTGGTATTGCCTGCGAACAAGTGGCAAAGGATTACGGCTATCGTATCGCCACCGACTTTTGCGGTCATGGCATTGGCTTGACCTTTCATGATAATCCGGAGGTCATTCATGTGGAACCAGAGCATATGGGGCCAGTCCTGCTCCCCGGCATGATCTTCACCATTGAGCCAATCCTGAACATCGGCAGGCCAGATGTGAAAACGCTGAACGATGGCTGGACCGTGGTCACCAAAGACCGTAAACTCAGCGCACAGGCCGAACATACCGTCGGCATAACGCAAGACGGTCTGGTTATTTTTACGGAACCGGCTGGGATTTAAAAAACAGACCCATCACACAAAAACTATTTTCCACCTTCCGCAAGACTCACTCTTTGTTGCGCGTTGCCTTTGGTGAAAATGCGGGTGCGGATTTTTTCGTTCCATTCCAGATTGACCGTGTTTTTCTGATCATCGAACAAAGCCATGAACAGGCGGTTTATGATGGTGAACGCTTCCGGGTTTTCCGGCAAGGGGGCTTCCTGATAGATATGAACGCTGTCGGTTTTATATTCCATGCCTACCCATGTCAGGGGCAACCTGTTACCTGCCCCGTCAAACAGGGCAAAACTGCCCTCGACAAATTCCTGTAACACGGGTTCAACCTCCTGATCAGACAGGTCGGAACTATTGCCCAGTTTGGAGCGCAGGAAATCCTCCACATCATGGGTGAACAGACGATGGACGATCTCTATGGTCTGCGTCTTGTCCCTAAGATCAATCTGGGTGAAGGCGGCATAGAAACGATGGGCATGGCTCACGGGAGCCAGCCACAACGATAGGACGGAAAACGCTATTAAAAACTTTGGAAATATCCTCATTTCTTGGATTTATCGGCCTTGTCGCTGTCCAGCTTAACGTCAAATTCCTTCATCATACTACGCTTTTTCTTACCCTTGATCAGATCAAAGCGGGATTTTTCGATACGACGGGGAAAATGATTGTTATCCATATCAGTGTCCGCCGTTTCCCAATGGGGGTCCACCATCACAGATACAACCGTCTTGTCCGTAATCAGCATCCGGGTAATCTTTTTAGAATTTTTACGCCAGATTTCTGCATTAAGGCGGATTTCTTCCTTGCTACCGTCCTCATAAGTAACTTCAAGGAATATGGGCATCACAAGGCCGCCTTTGTTGGTGAAATCCATCAGGTAAATATTAGATTTCTCGGTCAGCAGATCCTTCTGCCAGTTCTCAAGCCCTTTGACCAAAGTGCTATAATCATTGCGCTGTTTATTGGTCACGGTATATTTGTCGTGTTCGTTGTAAAAATCCTTCAGTTCCGGAAAACGATCGGTTCTTTTCTTGAGCTTCTCATCTGCGGTGCGGGCGGGCGCAAGGCCGCGCTCTGCGTCTTTACCGCGTTTAAAGGCCAATTCAATCTCCGGATCTTTGGTATTCACGTTGAGCAGACGCACATTATCCAGCGATATATCCACATGCTGGGTGGTATAGAACCAGCCGCGCCAGAACCAGTCCAGATCAATGCCGCTGGCATCCTCCATGGTGCGGAAAAGGTCCGCCGGGGTGGGCCGTTTAAACTTCCAGCGCCGGGAATATTCCCGGAAGGCAAAATCAAACAGATCGCGGCCCATGATGCTCTCCCGCAAGATGCGCAGGGCAATGGCTGGCTTGCCATAAGCATTATTACCAAATTGCAACAGGGAATCACTGTTGGTCATAATTGGCACCTGCTTGGTGCTTTTCATGTAATTGACGATCTGATAGGGCTCCGCACGGCGAGTAGGATAGTCTTTTTCCCATTCTTCCTCTGCCAGATTTTGCAGGAATGTATTCAGCCCCTCATCCATCCATGTCCATTGGCGTTCATCGGAATTCACGATCATGGGGAAATAATTATGACCAACCTCATGGATAACAACCGAAATCAAACCATATTTTGTCCGGCGGCTATAGGTTTTCTTGCCGGTTTTCTTATCCAGCGTGGGGCGGGGGCCGTTGAAAGATATCATGGGATATTCCATCCCGCCCACCGGGCCATTGATGGACTGTGCCACGGGGTAAGGGAAGACAAGGGAATATTTATTATAAACCTCCAGCGTATGAATGACGGCCCGGGTTGAATATTTCTCCCATAAAGGATTGCCTTCTTCCGGGTAAAAGGACATGGCCATTACGGTCTTGCCATTTTCCGGCTGATAATAGCCTTGGGCATCCCACAGGAATTTTCGCGAGGAGGCAAAGGCAAAATCACGGACATTTTGCGCCTTGAACCGCCATGTTTTGGTGGTTTTCGCCCGAAAGTTTATTTTTGCGGCGGCCTCTTCCGTCGTGATTATCATCACCGGAGACTTGGCTGTTCTGGCTTTTTTCAGGCGTTTCCGCTGAACTTCTGTCAGGACATCCTGCGGGTTTTGCAACAGGCCGGTGGCCGATACCACATGGTCCGCCGGCACCGTAATCGCCACCTCATAATCGCCAAATTCGAGGGTGAATTCGCCGTTTTTCAAAAACTGTTTATTGGTCCAGCCATCATAATCGGAATAGGCCGCCATGCGCGGAAACCACTGGGCAATTTCATAGATGTAATTGCCATCTTCCTTGAAATATTCCTTGCCGCCCCGGGCGCGGATTATCTTGGCATCCAGAATATTATACGACCATTCAATGGCAAAATTAAGCTGTTGTCCGGACCGAAGCGGTGATAACAGGTCAATGCGCATCATGGTATTGTTAATCACATAGGGCAGGTCCGCGCCGCCGCTGTCGGTGACCGCAGAGATTTTATACCCCCCCTCAAAGGTCTTTTCATGCATCTTCTGGCGCAATATTGTATAGGCGGCTTTTGGTTTGATGGAATCAAAGTTTGATTTCTGCTCCCCGGAATTATGGGCAAAACGGTTCTGGTCCAGTTGTACCCATAAATAACGCAGTGTATCCGGAGAATTATTGTAATATTTAATTTTCGCCGCCCCGATGATACGCTGTTTTTCATCATCCAGCGTCACATCAATTTTATAATCCGCCTGCTGTTGCCAATATTGGTGGCCCGGTGCGCCGGACGCCGTGCGATAGACATTGGGGGTTGGCAAAACTTCATCACTTAACTGACGGAATTTATCGTTTAATTGTTCGGCTGTTTGGGCGAGGGCACCCACGGACAAAGATGTAAAAAATGCTATTATTATCCCGATATATAAGGATTTTCTCATTTTGCTATATCCCAAAAATTATTTTTATGCTGTAAAATAGACGAATATGTTATCGCCAATAGCCCTATTAATCAAGGACAACCAGATGATTTAGCGGTCCTTTGCCGTGGCCATATCCGGGGGCGTTCATAATGGCTTTTTGAACATAGTCATGACCGCGAAGAACCGCCCTGTTCACATCCATCCCCTGCCCCATCCCCACCGCAATGGCGGCGGCCAATGTGCAGCCCGTGCCATGCGTATTGTCTGTGGCAATTTTCGGACTTGAAAATTCGGCACCCCCCTCCCCGGTCACCAGAATATCCGTCAGAATATCCCCCGTCAGATGCCCGCCCTTAACCAGAACAGCCTTTGGCCCCATGGCGCGCAGCTTTTCTGCGGCCCGTATCATATCCTCTATGGTTTCAATGGGATCAGCCCCGGTCAAAAATGCAGCTTCAGCAAGGTTCGGCGTTAATAAATCAAGATACGGAAAAATATCAGAAATTAAAATACCAACGCCCGTGCCTTCCAGTAGGGAATGACCGCTGGTGGACAGGATAACCGGGTCCAGAATGAGGGGAATTTCATTATATTCCGCAAATATCCGGGCTAGTTGCTTGGCAATCGCGGCGGACCCCATCATGCCGACTTTGATGGCATCGGGGATAATATCCTCCAACACCGCACGAACCTGTCCCGCGACCAGTTCTGCATCAACCGGATGCACCTCATAAACCTGCCGGGTATTTTGGACGGTAAGGGCGGTAATAGCGGCCATGGCATAACCGCCCAATGCGGATATGGTTTTTATGTCCGCCTGAATCCCCGCGCCGCCGCTGGGGTCAGACCCGGCGATGGTTAAGATTTTTCCATGCATTTTTCGGATTTACGACCCTGATAATTCTTCCACGGTGGAGACAATATCATCCACAACCGCCGTAATCAACTTGTCATCCTGCCCTTCGGCCATCACCCGGATCAGGGGTTCGGTGCCGGATCTGCGGATCACAACCCGGCCACTGCCATTCAGGCGGTTTTCACCTTCTGAAATAGCCTCTTTTACACGCGGCACCTCCAAGGGGTCGGTGCCCGGTGCGTAACGAACATTTTTCAAAAGCTGTGGATAGGGGGTATATAGATTACAAATTTCACTGACCGGCTTTTCGGAAGTAACCAGAACCGACAAAATCTGTAACGCCGCAATCAGGCCATCGCCCGTTGTGGCAAAATCATTTAGCACAATATGGCCAGACTGTTCGCCGCCCAGATTAAGGCCCTTTTCCCGCATGGCTTCCACCACATAACGGTCACCAACCTTGGTACGGATCAGGTCAAGGCCAATGGTTTCAAGATATTTCTCAAGCCCGAGGTTAGACATGATTGTGGTGACAATCGCATCCCCGCTAAGCTTACCTGTGGTTTTCATGTATTTGGCCACGGTCGCCATAAGCTGGTCCCCGTCGATAATCCGGCCCTTTTCATCACAGATGATCAAACGATCCGCATCCCCGTCAAGGGCGATACCTATGTCCGCATTATGAAGCAACACATTCTCGCAAATCAGCTCGGGGTAGGTAGAGCCACATTTATCGTTGATATTCTTGCCGTTGGGGCTAACCCCGATCGCGACCACCTCTGCGCCTAATTCCCACAGGACACTTGGGGCGGTACGATACGCGGCCCCATTGGCGCAATCCAGAACAATTTTGAGGCCGTCAAGGCGCAGATTCTTCGGGAAAGTATTTTTGGCAAATTCCATATAACGGCCCACGGCATTCTTCAACCGTTGCGCCCGGCCCAGCTTTTCCGATGGTACCAGATGGTCCGCATAGCCATTATCCATGCGCCGTTCTATCTCAAGCTCAATGTCATCGGACAGCTTGTAGCCATCCGGACCAAACAGTTTCAGGCCATTGTCCTGAAAAGGATTGTGGGACGCGGAAATCATCACCCCCAGATCGGCCCGTAATGACCGGGTCAACATAGCGACCGCCGGGGTTGGCATGGGGCCAACCATGATCACATCCATGCCCAGAGATATGAAACCGGACGTCAATGCCGGTTCCAGCATATAACCGGACAGTCTTGTATCCTTGCCAATAACCACCCGGTGCTGATGATCACCCCGCGTAAAATGCTTGGCCGCCGCCATGCCCACACGCATGGCGATCTCTGCTGTCATATTTCCCTCATTCGCCGTGCCGCGAATACCATCTGTACCAAAATATTTCCGTGTCATGTTATTATCTTTTTTTTATAGTCGTTTTCTGGATTTACTGTCCTTCATAACATGCAGTTCTTAATACATGCTGAACAGGGAATATAAAACACTGTAACTAAGTCTGTAATATGACAAAAAGACTAGTTTTAACGAATAATAAGACTATCCCGCATCTGCCGACTTTCGAGGACATCATGGACCCGTAAAATCTGAACCCCCTGATCATAGCCCATCTGCCCAAAAGCCAGCGACCCGGCAAGCCGTTCCGATACATCTTCGGCTCCCGTAACATGACCAATGAAGCGTTTCCGCGAGACACCAAGTAATATTGGCACCCCAAGCCCGTGAAACAAAGACAAATTATCTATCAACGCAATATTATGAGCCGTGGTCTTGCCAAAGCCGATACCCGGATCGATGATCACCCGTTCCCGATCAATCCCCGCATTGTGACATATTTCCAGCCGCTGTTCCAGATAATCATAAACATCAGGAACCACATGGTCATAGTGAGGGTCATCCTGCATATTTTCCGGCGTATTCCGGGCATGCATGAGAATGACCGGACAATTCAGGCCAGCCACATAGCCTAGGGCCGCCGCATCATGGCTCAGGGCGCTGACATCATTAATGATGCTGGCCCCGGCTTTCATGGCCTGCCGCATTACCTCTGCATTGCGTGTATCAATGGATATGGGCACCGTGATGTCTGACAACCCCTCAATCACCGGAATCACCCGGCTCAGTTCTTCACGGACCGTGACTTTTTGGGCGCCGGGCCGTGTAGATTCACCGCCAATGTCAATGAAATCCGCCCCGTCCCCTATCAGACGATGGGCATGAGCTACGGCCCTGTCTACATTATCATATTGCCCGCCGTCAGAAAAACTGTCCGGGGTAACATTGACAATTCCCTGAATAGAAGGCCGATCAGGGTTGATATTTTTCATGACAGGACGCGTTCGGCAAATATTCTCAACTGCTTGTGATATTTCCGTCTGCTCGTGCGCGAGCAATCCGCCACTATATGATTCAAGTTCACAAACCGGAATCATGTCCTGCCTTTGCCCTATGCGATTAAAAATCCGCACCATACAAAACGCTATCGGCCCCCCGGCCAAAAGGTGAGCCTTGCCCTGTGCCACGGCCTCCAAAGCAACACAGCCCCTGAGAAATCCCAGAGGCTGTATATAAATTTTATCGCGGGCCGGGCCGTGCATTGCTTAATTTTCAGGAACGGGATCGGACCCAATACGACCGTCTTTACCCTTGGTCGGCGCACTGCCCGCCGATGGCACAGACCCTGCATGAGGGGTATCTTCGGAACTGTCATCATCGGACAGGTCCTTGTTAATGTTCTTACCGGCAATGATGGCCGCAATGTCCTCACCGGTCAGGGTTTCATATTCCAGAAGCGCATTGCCCAGCTTGTCCAGAAGGTCTTTATGATCGGTACATATTTTCTTGGCCCGCTCATAGCTTTCATCCACAATCCGGCGCACTTCTTCATCAATGATCTTTGCAGTTTCATCGGAAATATCATGGCTTCGGGATACAGAATGGCCCAGAAATACTTCTTCCTGATTATCGCCGTATTGCAACATGCCCAGCTTTTCACTCATACCCCATTTGGTCACCATGGACCGGGCCAGCTTTGTCGCCATGGCAATATCACCGGATGCCCCGGAAGATACCTTGTCATAGCCAAAACATATTTCTTCCGCCACGCGCCCGCCCATGGCCACGGCCAGGTCCGCATACATTTTTTCCCGGGCATAGGAATAGCTGTCCCGTTCCGGCAGACGCATCACCATACCAAGGGCACGGCCCCGGGGAATGATGGTTGCCTTGTGAATAGGATCAGACGCCGGGCATTTCACCGCCACCAGAGCATGGCCGGCCTCATGAAAGGCTGTCATCCGTTTTTCTTCTTCGGTCATCACCATGGACCGCCGTTCGGCGCCCATCATGACCTTGTCCTTGGCATCCTCAAAGTCGATCATGCTGATCACCCGCTTGCCTTTTCGGGCGGCAAGAAGTGCGGCCTCATTAACCAGATTGGCAAGGTCGGCGCCGGAAAAGCCGGGCGTACCGCGCGCAATGGTCCGGACATTTACATCAGCAGCCAATTTTGGTGTTTTGCGAATATGAACTTTCAGAATTTTCTCCCGGCCAATAATATCCGGGTTAGGCACCACTACCTGACGGTCAAAACGGCCCGGACGCAGCAACGCCGGGTCCAGAACATCGGGACGGTTAGTCGCCGCCACAAGGATCACACCTTCATTGGATTCGAACCCGTCCATTTCCACAAGAAGCTGGTTCAGGGTTTGTTCCCGCTCATCATTACCGCCGCCAAGGCCCGCGCCCCGATGACGACCCACCGCATCAATTTCATCAATAAATATAATACACGGCGCATTCTTTTTGGCCTGTTCAAACATATCGCGGACCCGGCTCGCGCCGACGCCGACAAACATCTCAACGAAATCGGAACCTGAAATGGTGAAGAAGGGCACATTGGCCTCACCCGCGATGGCGCGCGCAAGCAAAGTTTTACCGGTACCGGGTGGTCCCACCAGCAAGGCCCCTTTTGGAATTTTACCGCCAAGCCGTTCAAATTTCTGGGGGTCCTGAAGGAACTCAACGATTTCTTCCAGTTCCTCCTTGGCCTCGTCAATACCGGCCACGTCATCAAAGGTGACCCGGCCATGGGTTTCATTGAGCAGTTTCGCCTTGGACTTGCCAAAGCCCATGGCCTTGTTACCGCCGCCTTGCATCTGGCGCATGAAGAAAATCCACACCCCGATCAGAATAATCATAGGTAGCGCGCTTAGAAAATAACTTAAGAACCCCCCTTTATCTATTGGGACCGCCGTTATCCCTACGCCTTTGGACCGCAAATCGCCGACCAGATTTGGATATTCCGGGGCAAAGGTGTGAAATTTACCGGACGTGCCAGAAGCGGTACTAAATTCGCCGACAATATCCCTGCCCTGAATCGTTACCTTGGAAATCTGCCCCGCCGAAACCTTGTCAAGAAAAGCGGAGAAATCAATTTCCGCATTGGCCCCCTGACGCGCGCCGCCATTCAGCGCGGAATAAAGAGTCAAAAGCAAAATTATGATAATCGCCCATAAAGCAATATTACGTCCCATATTTCACGCATCTTTCAAATATAAATTTGTTGTCAGAAGAGTATTTTCTTCTGCTGTCTCCCATAAGTAAGACTTTTTGCATATCAAACAAGCCAATATGGGCGTTTTTATGATTTTATTTGTATATTACAGGCCATTTTCGTTATTTTACAGGCAAATCATTGACAAAATGTTGCTTAAGCTTTGCCTGAAAGCCCGTTTCTTCAAAACCCGGTATAAAATTTGGCAAAACCACCTCACCGGTATCTGTAATGATACAGGGCAGGCTGTCCCGGATAACTTTGGCAAACTTCAGCTTTTCAAGGGCCGGATTCTGGTGACATATCTGCTGCCAATCGGCCTGTTCTATTTTTTTCAAATGGCCGGTTATAGTCCCGTTTTTAATGACAAAACGACCATCCCAGATCAGGGTGCTATTTCGCCCAAGGCCGCAGGTTTCGCTGATGCCCGCCGCTTCCCGGCTTATTCTGATACGATTATCTGAAAGCTGTGAAATCAGGCAACCCCCCAATGTCTGTCCGGCAAAATCACCTGCCCGCAACCTGCCATACAAGGCTTCCAACCGCGTCAGGCGCGGGGCATAGGTCCCGCCGCTGATCCGTCTGAGCAAAGCGGCGAGGCAGCGCAGGGCAATTTCCTCATGGGCGGAAATCAGAGGCGCAATCGCAACCTCCGCATATCCCTCGGGAAAACAGGTCACAGCTTCCCGTTCCAGATCAGCCGTCAGGGACATAAGCAGGGATTGCACCCGCCCCATACGCGCCGCCGTCCCGGCCATGCGATCCACCGACAACCCCTCAATGCCACTTTCTGCCAGCAAATTCCGGACTTTAATCCGGGTATAGCTGACATCCTCATTACTGGGGTCATCTATCCACGCCTGCCCCATATGGCGTAATGTGGCTTTCAGGCGATCCTTTGGCACTGTGAGCAAGGGGCGACAGACGGTGTCCATACCGGGCAAAGACACCGGGAAAGCCGCCTGTGGTTTCATGGCGGCAAGACCATCGACGCCGCTGCCCCGGAAAAGCCGGATCAGGAAAGTTTCCGCCTGATCATCCTGATGATGACCAAGAAATAATTGTCCCACCCCGTGCGATCGGCACCATTCACCCATTAATTTATAGCGGGCACGCCGGGCCTGATCCTGAATATTACTGTGAGGTTTATCGCCGTCCCATGTGAGTGTTACATGGGCAATATCATAATGCTTAAGCCAGTCCGCCACCTGCCGGGCTTCCGCCGCCGCTTCTGTCCGCAATCCATGATCAACTGTAAGGGCGGTCAGGGAAATGTCATGGTTGCGGCACCATTCTCCGAGCATGAGGGTCAGGGCCAGACTATCCGCCCCGCCAGATACCGCCGCCGCAAGATTTTCCCCGGCTGAACAGCCCATAGGTGCCATAAGTTCCGAAAATTCAAGCGGCGAAAGGTGCAGTGAATCATGCATGGTTCATAAACTTAATTACAGCCAGCCCGTTTTTCCTCGGGCGGACGTTTGTTTTTGCTTTCCATACTATCCGGGAAACGGGACGCCAGTTCGCGGTAAGCATCACAGGCATCGCTTTTTTCCCCCATAGCATTCAGGGACATGCCAATTTTCAATAGAAAAGCCGGGGCCTTCTGGCTTTTGGGATAGTTGTTATAGCCTTCGAGAAAAGCGCGGGTGGCACGGGTGTACATCTTGCGCACATAATAGGTCTGACCCAGCCAATATTGGGCATTACCTGCAAGACTGGCCTTGGGATAGCGTTTCAGGAATTCACCGAGAGCGAGTTCTGCCTTGGCATATTGTCCCTTGGTCACCAGTTTCTGCGCATAGCTATATTGCTGTTTTTCTGTTCCGGCGGGCAAAATGTCAGCGGCCACTGCGGCAGGCGCTGTTTGAGGCGTAACTACGGGGTGTTGGCCCGTCGGTCCGCCGCCTTTTTCCAGTTCGGCCAGACGAAATTCATAATCACGGGCCATGACGGCCATCTGTTGCTTTAACTGTCCGGCTTGGTAATTGCTTTCCTCGATACGTCCGGTTAGTTGGCGAAGCTGGGTTTCTATCTGGGCAATACGGGCTTCCAGATCGGCAAAGCGAATATTGCCGCCCGCCGGGGCTACGCTACCCCCGGTCTCTGCGGCGAAATTGCTGCCCGGTTTAAAGACTTTTCTTTGAACCGCCTTCAGTTGCTTCTCTATCCTTTCCAGCCGCTTATTCGTGGCCTTGGAGGATTGTGCCTGAGATGTCATTGGCAACAGGATCGCCAGAACCACAATCAGACCAACATTCACAACAGTATTTCTTTTCATAAAATGCTCCGGATCATAAACTCATAAAAATACCCGCGCAGCCGATAAGACGCGCGGGTATTCTGTAAAGATACTAGAATATTAATTTACGCGGGTATATCCACGGCGATTCTTTGACCATACAGATTCGCCTGTTCCGGTTACCGCAGGACGTTCCTTGCCGTAACTAACCGTATGAATACGGGAGGGATCAACACCAAGTGCTACGAGGTAATTCTTCACCGCATTGGCGCGCCTGTCGCCAAGGGCCAGGTTATATTCCCGGGTGCCGCGCTCATCACAATGACCTTCGACAGTAACCTTGACATCGGCATGGGCCACAAGCCATGCGGCCTGTGCCTGCAAACCTGAACGACCATCTGCGGAGAGGTCATAACGGTCATAACCAAAATAGACCAGCGCATTATCCGCCGCCATATCCAGAGACTGCTGCGTCGCAGGGTCTTCCATTACGGTTTCAACCTGAACATCTTCAGTTGGCTTGGCGATTACTTCTTGTTGTTTCTCAACGGGAGGTTCCGTAGAGACATTATCTAATTCACCTGTTTTCGTATTCGAATTTGCACAGGCCCCTAATAGCAAGATCGCCCCGATCAGTGCCCAGTATTTTACGCCATTCATTTTTTTCAGCATTTAGTGGTCCTTCCACGTAACTTAATCATATTTTTCTACCGATGATATGCCATTCCCCGCAAGAACTGGCGTTTGCCTGTTTCCAACCTTTTTCATTGAAGACCATAACAAACCGCTGGAACTATAACAGAATCATTTATCTAATCAAGGGGGACCATGCAGGATCTGAGGCTTCCAGAGGTGTTATTATCTGCCTCTCGTTATATCCGGTTAAATCCACGGTCCATAATTGTGTCTCGCCGCCCCTGCCCTGACGGTCATAGGGTTGCTGACGAAAGAACATTATCACCCGCCCGTTGGGGGACCATGTTGGCCCTTCGTCAAGGTAGCTCTCGGATAGAAGCCGCTCACCACTGCCGTCCGGCTTCATGACGCCGATGTAAAATTTACCCTTATATTGGCGGGTAAAGGCGATCAAATCACCGCGCGGTGACCAGACGGGGGTGCTGTACCGACCCTTGCCAAAACTGATCCGTTTGATATTTTTCCCGTCAGCATCCATCACATAAATCTGCTGGCTGCCACCCCGGTCCGAATTAAAGGTAACATAGCGCGAATCAGGCGAATAACTGGGCGAGGTATCAATCGCCGTATGCTTGGTGAGCCGCTGAATTTTACGGGTCCGAAGCTCCATGACATAAATATCAGAATTACCCTTATAAGCCTGTGACATGATCACTTTATTGCCGTCCGGCGAGAAACGCGGCGCAAAGGTCATGCCCGGAAAATCGCCCAGAATTTCCTGCTTGCCGCTGTCAATATTATAGAGATAAACGCGCGGGTTATCCCCGTGATAGGACAGATAGGTAATTTCCTGTGCCGTGGGCGAAAAACGCGGCGTCAGCACAAGGTTTTTACCACTGGTCAGAAAGACATGGTTATAGCCATCCTGATCCATGATCGCCAGCCGCTTTATCTTGGCCGTGGCCGGACCACTTTCGGAGATATACACAACGCGGGTATCGAAATAGCCGCTTTCCCCGGTCAGACGTTTATATATGGCATCAGAAATAAGATGCGCGATACGCCGCCAGTTTTTTGGTGATGTATAATAGCGCAGGCCGGTCATCTGGCTGCTGCCCAGAACATCCCAAAGCCTGAATTCCACCTTGAGCCGCCCGTCTTCCTGCAAAGAAATAGAGCCATTCATCAGGGCCTGCGCCCCAATGGCCTTCCAGTTGCTGAAATTAGGGTTCCTGAGACTGGTCAGGGCATTGCCCGATTTGATAAAGGCTGCGTTGTCTACTGTCCGGAACAGGCCGGACCGGGTCAGGTCGGCCTTGACCACAAGGGCCATCCGCTTGCCGTAATCCTGTACAGAGCCACCGGAAACAATGTCATTCTCGCTGCCAATCAGGTCCGTGATCGCAATGGGAAGCGGGTCCGCATGGCCCCGGTTCACATCAACCACGATCCTTGCATTGGCCGAAAAAATCGTCAAAGCCAGCCCGGCAATCGCCACAAACACTCTTTTCAGTAACCTCACTTGCATCTCCATATACTTTCTATCTATCCGTTTAACATATGTTCCGGATCAAATATTATTTCCATATCCCGCCACAGGTCATATTTATCCTTGGGCAGGAAATCATAGGGCGCACATTTGCGCACGGCCCTCAGCGCGCTTTCCGCCGCCGTCCTGAAAAATTCCTGACCCGGCATGGTCATCCTGCTTCTTTGGGTCACTTTCGGCGCCCCGATCAGTTCCCCGTCCGGGCCAAGACGCACCTGAACCGTGACCTTCAATCCCGCCGCCCCCTTGGCCCCCGCCGGAACATTCCAGCATTGATTATCAAAAATATGCTTGTCAATGGCATCGGCAATGCTCAGAATTTGCTGTTCAAGGTCAAGGCTGCTGATCTGCTTTTCCGGGCCAAAATCCCGGTCTTTCAATTTTTCGATTATATTCGGCTCCGATTGCTCCCGCTTGTCCAAAAGGACCGCCAGCTTGCCCACATTAAAGCGGCGCGGTTTGGTCTTCGGGGTAATTCTAGGTGCCCGGTTGGCGGCGGATTTTATGGGCTTTTTATCCTTTATTTTCTTCTTTGGTTTTGATTTCATATCCGGCAGAGGCATTGTGGAGGCAAGCTTTGGCGGTTCAGGCGGCATTTCCACTTTACGCTGGGCGGGCTTTTTCTTGGCATCCGCTATCTTCTTAACCGGGTCAGGCTTTTTTTCCTGGGCGCGTAATTTTGTTATCTCACCAACCGTGATCATTTCAACGGGAATGACCCGCATTTCAGTAGGCTTGTCATCTCTCCACATGGGTATGGCAATCAGTCCCGACGCCAGAACCACGACGTGAAAGACAAGGGATATAATGATCGCATCACGCAATTTTTATCATTTCTCCGTATCTGTCACGAGGGCAACCCGTGAAAATCCAGCCCCGTTCATACGGCCCATGACCTGCATCACCACGCCGTAATCAACAGCCTTGTCACCATGAATATATATCCTGCCGTCCTTGCGCCCGGCAAAAATAACTTTCAGGCGCGGCACCAGCTCATTCAGGTCAATGGCCTCATCCTGCAAATAAAGCTGCCCCTCTTTGCTGATGGTGATCGACAGGGGTTTGGTATTTTCCGGCAGGGCCTTGGCCGCCGAATTGGGCAGGTCAACCGGAATACCCACCGTCAGCAACGGCGCCGCGACCATAAAAACTACCAAGAGCACCAGCATCACATCCACAAAGGGGGTGACATTGATCTCGCTCATGGGTTTATGCCTGCGGCTGAAGCCTGATGAATTATGTCCGCCGTGCATCTGCATCAGTGGCTCTCCTCATCCAGTTGGCGGGACAGGATGGTGCCGAATTCATCGGCGAACCCCTCCAGCCGGTTGGCATAGCGGCCCAGCTCATTGCTGATCTTGTTATAGGCCACCACCGCCGGCACCGCCGCAACAAGGCCCATGGCGGTGGCAAACAAGGCCTCCGCAATGCCGGGGGCGACCACGGCAAGCGATGAATTATGGGTCATGGCAATATTTTCAAAGGCATTCATAATGCCCCAAACGGTGCCGAACAGCCCTACAAAGGGGGCCGTTGACCCCACGGTCGCCAGAAAGCTCAGATAATTTTCCAGCCGTTCCATCTCCCGGCTGACGGTCACCCGCATGACCCGATAGATTCTATCCTGCAATCCCATGCCCAGTTTGCTTGATCCGCGCCCGCTCACGGATCGTTGCCATTCACGCATGGCGGCGACAAAAATTGCGGCCATGGGATGATCCGGATTTTTGCGCACCCGTTCATAAAGGTCTTCCAGAGAATTGCCGGACCAGAATTCCGTATCAAACTTGTCCGCCTGTGCCGTCACCCGCCGGATGCGCTTGCTCTTGTCAAAAATAATCGCCCAGCACCACAGGGATGATCCCAGCAGAACCAGCATGACAAGCTGAACAATCCAGTCCGCCGATGCAAACATTCCCCATAGGGAGAAATCCGGTATATTCCCGCCCAGATCAATCACTTCAACCGCATTATCCATTACTTTTTCCATGCTATTCCCTAAGTTACGCCCAGTTTAGCCATAATATTTTCCGGCAACCGCACCGGTTTGTTATTTTCGTTCAGGACCGCCGCCCTGATTTTACCTCTGGCCAGAATATCCCCGGCCCGGTGTATTTCCTGTGCCATATTCAAGCTGGCCCGGCCTGCTTTTTCAAGCCGCGTATGCACGGTGATCTCATCATCCAGAACAGCGGGTTTTATGTAATCCACTTCCGATCTGACAACGACAAATTTGACATCTCCGGCAGCTTTGAATTTCAGCATCTCTCCCTGATCTATACCAAGCTCCCTGAGCATATCCGAACGTCCCCGTTCCATATATTTCAGGTAATTGGCGTAATATACAATGCCGCCCGCGTCCGTATCCTCATAGTAAACCCTGAGCGGCAAAATATGTTCGCCGTCCTTGATATAACCAGAATGTGGCAAAAGTTCAGCCATTCATTCATCCAGCAGATTCATTTGTGATTTATCGGTATTTTTCGGCATTGAAACGCCAATATGGTCAAATCCCTGCGGCGACAGCATCCGGCCCCGGGGGGTGCGCTGTATCAGTCCGGTCTGAATGAGATAGGGCTCAATAATTTCCTCGATGGCGTCCCTGGGTTCAGACAGGGCCGCCGCGAGCGTTTCAATCCCCACCGGACCACCGTTGTAATTCACCCCGATGCAGGTCAGATATTTATGATCCATGGCATCAAGACCACGGCTGTCTACCTCTAGCAGGGTTAGCGCCATGTCGGCCATCTCCCGGCTGACGCCGCCGTCCCCCCGGACCAGCGCATAGTCCGACACCCGGCGCAACAACCGCCCGGCAATGCGCGGCGTACCCCGCGCCCGGCGGGCAATCTCCCGCGCGCCGTCACTGGTCATTTCAACTTTCAACACCCGGGCTGCGCGGCGAACAATGGTTTCAAGATCTTCCACCGAATAAAATTCCAGCCGGGTTGGAATACCAAAACGATCCCGGAGCGGGGTGGTCAGCAAACCGGAACGGGTGGTGGCCCCGATTAAAGTGAACGGCGGCAGATCAATGCGCACGGAGCGGGCCGCCGGGCCTTCACCAATGATCAGGTCCAGATGATAATCCTCCATAGCGGGATAGAGGATTTCCTCCACCGCCGGATTAAGCCGGTGAATCTCATCAATGAACAGAATGTCATTTTCTTCCAGATTGGTCAGCAGAGCGGCCAGATCCCCGGCCTTGGAAATCACTGGCCCCGCCGTAGCCCGGAAATTAACCCCAAGCTCCCGCGCCATAATCTGAGCCAGAGTGGTTTTACCCAGCCCCGGCGGGCCGTAAAACAGCACATGATCAAGGGCCGTATTGCGCATACGGGCGGCTTCGATAAATATTTTCAGATTATCACAGGTTTTACGCTGGCCAATAAAATCATCCAGCCGCACGGGCCGAATGGAACTTTCCGTCTCATCCCCCGCCGTCTGCCCCCGGCTGACCATGCGATCATCACTGCTCATTGGCAAGCTCCTTGAGACCAAGGCGGATCAGGTCAGACACGGTTGCCTCCCCGTCGATAGACCGGGCCGCCGCCGATACGGCCATATAGGCCTCGGTCTGACGATAGCCCAGATTAGCCAGAGCGGACACTGCATCCTGCACCGTCCGGCCATCTGCCGACGGGGCCCCGGATGTATCCGGCGCGCTCGGGCTAATGGCGAATTGGGATACTTTATCTTTCAATTCGGTGATAAAGCGGGTCGCCAGTTTTGGCCCGACCCCCTTGGCCCGGCCCACCACTGTTTTATCCTGCGCGGCAATGGAATTTGACAGCTCGTCAATGGCCACCACCGACAGGATGGCCAGCGCTACCTTGGCCCCCACCCCCTGCACCGTCTGCACCAGATTGAACCAGTCTTTTTCCAATGCGCTGGCAAAGCCGAACAAATGGATATGATCCTCGCGCACATGAGTTTCAATCATCAGCGTCACTGCCTCACCCACCGCCGGCAAATTGCCCAGCGTGCGCCCGGAACAGAAAACCAGATAGCCAACGCCGTTCACATCAATGATGCAATAATCCTCGCCTATTGTATCCACAAGACCCTTGAGCTTGGCAATCATCAGCGATGTCCCCGGAATAAAATCTGCGCGCCGGCGCGATGCGGCGTTGTGCGGTCCTGTGTCATGGTTTTATGCAAACTGCCGTGAGTGCCGCCGCTATGGGCGTGACAGATGGCCACCGCCAGCGCGTCCCCGGCATCCTCGCCGTTAATCACCGCCTGAGGGAGAAGAATTTTCAGCATGGCCGCCACCTGTGCCTTGCCCGCATGGCCGGAGCCAACCACGGTTTTTTTGATATGGTTGGGCGAATATTCGGCGACCGCGATCCCGGCCAAAGACGGCACCAGAAGGGCAATGCCCCGCGCCTGCCCCAGTTTCAGGGTTGACATGGGGTTCTTGTTGACGAAAGTTTCCTCCACCGCCGCCGCCTGAGGCTCCCAATCGATCACTACCTGTTGCAAGCCATCAAAAAGCTGAACCAGACGCTCGGCAAGACTATAGTTAGCATCGGAATGGACAATGCCGTTCGCCACATGGATCAGGCGGGAGCCCTCAACATCAATGATACCCCACCCGGTTTTACGAAGCCCCGGATCAAAACCGATCACCCTTTGTCTTTTGGACGTAATATGGGGCTTCCTTTCGGTCACGCGCTGAGCTGCTCCATGATCTCATCGGAAATTTCATAATTGCCGTAAATATTCTGCACATCGTCAAGATCGTCCAGCACATCAATCATTTTCAGGAGTTTACGTGCCGCCTCCAGATCAACGGCAATGGTATTTTGCGGCTTCCAGATTAGTTTTGCCGACTTTGGTTCCGCGCCCACGGCCTCGGTCAGGGCGGTGGTCACGGTCTGCAAATCTTCTCTGGCGCAATATATCTCATGGGTTTCATCGTCGGAGACCACGTCTTCTGCCCCGGCCTCCAACGCGATTTCGAACATATCATCGGCGGATTTAACGCCTGCCTCAAAAATAACCTCACCCACATGATCAAACTGAAAGGCCACACTGCCGGTTTCACCAAGGTTGCCGCCGTTTTTGGCAAAGCCGGTACGAATGTCCGAGGCCGCCCGGTTGCGGTTGTCCGTCAGGCTTTCCACGATCAGTGCCGTGCCGCCCGGCCCGTAACCCTCATAACGGATTTCATCATAATTTTCCGCGTCACCGCCAATGGACTTGTTAACAGCCCGCTGAATATTGTCCTTGGGCATGGATTGGCCGCGTGCGGTCTGAACCGCCAGGCGCAGGCGCGGATTGCTATCCATATCCGGCCCGCCCATCTTGGCGGCAACTGTAATTTCCTTGGACAATTTGCTGAATAAAGAGGACCGCTTTTTATCCTGTGCGCCCTTGCGATACATAATATTTTTAAATTTGGAATGGCCTGCCATATGTCTTTTCCCGAAAGACCCCGAACAGGGCCTTTTGCATAGTAAAATAAAGGTTCAGGACTTTGATAATACACTGATCACGGTTTGTGAACAGCCAATTGATTTTTTTCGGAAAAAAACAGATGTTTTTAATTTAGGGTCTGTGAGCTATATAAATACGCGACCTTATCACGGATAAATTTAAAAAGCCGTAAAGTGAGTTGATCTTGCGTAGAATTATGTTCCGATAGCACCAGAGAGTTCAGCTAAATTGCTAATTATCCCGGTGGACCTTTTCGTATTTTTCATGCTCTTCCTGAGCTTCCAACGTCATCATGGCGATGGGGCGGGCATCCAGCCGTTCCAGATTAATCGGCTCCCCCGTCACTTCGCAATAGCCATATTCCCCGTTTTTGATCCGTTCAATGGCCGCATCAATCTTGGTGATCAATTTACGCTGGCGATCACGGGTTCTAAGTTCAATAGACCAGTCTGTCTCTGAGGATGCCCGATCGGCTATATCAGGCTCTTTCTGGCTATCTTCCTGCAGGTGATTTAAGGTTTCTTTAGACTCACGCAAGATTTCCTCTTTCCAGTCCACAAGCTTCTTATGAAAATAGGCCATCTGCCTTTCATTCATAAATTTCTCATCTGGCGAGGGCTTATAGCCTTCCGGCAACTCAACTTCCATCAGTAACCTCTGTTTTTATTATCCATAATCTTCCGGTATTGCTCCGGCTGTATTTTGGATGACAAACTACTCAACCCCGCCCTACAATTCAAGGGTTAATATAGATAAAAATTGATCTTTCATATATATGCCACAAAAGCGTTTAGTCCCCGTATATTTCCAGCTTGGCCAACTCCACCTTAACCCGCAATTCCATGTCACTCAAAATATCGTCCAGAGCCGGGTCATTTGACAGGCTTCTCTGGCGCGCTACAATGGTGAGCACATCCCGTAATCGGCGCTGTGGAATTTGTCCGGCCAGCAAGCCATGACGGATAATCTCAAGATGGCCCAGAAAATCCTCTGCCAGTGCAAGTCCTTTGGAACGCCCCTCGCTGCTGGTGGGCAATTCCTGTAATGACAGGAGAGAACTGACCGAGGTCAGAGGCGAGGTGCCGCTGGGCGGGGCGGCGGCATGGACATCATCCGTAGAAAGATTTTTGCTGAATCCCGCCTTGCCCGCACTGCCCTTCTTGCCTTTGCGCGAAACGCCGGGCGTTGTAATGCGTCCTGATCCCTTGATTTCCATAGAATTCTCTTTCTGTTTGATCCTGACCCGACAAATAACAGATTGAGCAGTGGCTTCATAGATGGAATTATCATTTTCTGCCCGGCAAGTATTGCCCCTTGCGGGAAAAATTCTCATCTTCATCCTTAACGCCTAACCAACCATTCTTGAAAATCATTATAAAACAGCATGTTATTTTTTTTATTCATTTCCTGTCCTGTTGGCATGAATTTCGCATAACCAGACCTGAGAAATTATGACAATTTTCTGAAACGGAATTAATATGCGGCGGAAGTCCCGGATAAAAAAGCTGATTACTTTAGTGTTGATGACCCTCATGGCGGCAGGGAATATCCTGCCGGCTCAGGCAGCCTCGCGCATCAAGGACCTTGTGGTCATTGAAGGCGTCCGGGAAAACCAGCTTATTGGTTACGGTCTGGTCGTTGGTCTGAACGGCACCGGAGATACGCTCCGCAATGCGCCCTATACCGAACAAAGCATCGTCGCCATGCTGGAACGGCTCGGGGTCAATACCCGGGGCGCGCTGCAAAAGGGTGAAAATGTGGCCGCCGTTATGGTAACCGCCAGCCTGCCGGCCTTTGCCCGGGCCGGAACCCGCCTTGATATCAGTGTCAGTTCCATCGGTGACGCGGAAAATCTGCGCGGGGGCACTCTGGTCGTGACCCCCCTCAAAGGGGCGGACGACGAGGTCTATGCCGTGGCCCAGGGCTCCATTCAGGTATCCGGTTTTTCTGCCGGCGGGGCCGCCTCCAGTGTGACCCAGGGAGTTCCGACTGCGGGCCGAATTCCAAATGGCGGCATTGTGGAAAAGGAAGTTCGCTATTCCATGATTACAAAGAAGGAAATTCATCTTTCCCTGCGTAATCAGGACTTTACAACATCCCACCGCATTGCCGAGGCCATCAACAAGAAAATGGGCGTAAAAACCGCCATGGCCATAGACCCGGCAACGGTTCTGGTCATCAAGCCTGACACATATGCCAGTAACATGGTCAACCTTATGACCGATATAGAACAAATTTATGTCCAGCCGGACCAGAAGGCCAAGGTTGTCGTGGATGAACGCTCTGGCATCATTGTCATCGGCAATGAGGTCCGGGTCAGCGAGGTCGCCATTGCCCAGGGTAACCTGACCATCCGGGTATCGGAAACACCGCAAGTGTCCCAGCCCAATCCATTGGGCGGCGGCAAGACCGTCACTGTCCCGCGCACCGAAGTCGAGGTTGACGATGGACAGGGCAAAAAATTCGCTGTCCTCAAGCCGGGCGTGAACCTTCAGGACCTGGTTGATGGCCTGAATGCGCTTGGCATTGGTCCCCGCGATATGATCGCCATTCTTCAGGCTCTGAAAGTTTCCGGCGCACTCCATGCGGAAATAGAGGTGATGTGATGGATATGAATTTTCTTAACATACCGCCGCAAGCGCAGGTACGCACACAAGACACAGTCGGGCCCAAGCAGACACAGTCGCAAATTGCCTTTGAGAAAAAAGCCAGGGAAACCGCGACAACTTTTGAAGCTGTTTTCCTGTCTCAAATCCTGAAAAGCATGTCCATGGGCATCAAATCCGATGGCCTCTTTGGCGGCGGACAGGCCGAAGAGGTTTTTCAGGATGTTCTCAGCGAAGAGGTTGCCAACCAGATTGCCCGCAACGGCGGCATCGGACTATCCGATTCCGTTTACCGGGAAATTTTAAAAACACAGGAAGCAGGCCCTGCAAATGCCAAATAATATCTTAACTGAAAATCCGGAAAACCTTGATCCGCTGATCAATACAATCAAAGACCTGACCCGTGTGATTTCAGAGGAAACGATCCTGCTTAAAACAAACCGCCCCAAAGAACTTGAGAAGTTTTTACCGCTGAAAAATCAACTTATGGCCAGTTATCAAAAAGAAATGACCGACTTAAATAACCGGGGGGGATTACTTGGCGGCGGCAATGGTCCGGCACTTCGCCAGTTAAAACAGGAATCACGCATATTTCAATCTGTGTTAACCCGCCATACAAGACTGGTCAAAGCCCTGAAAACAATTTCCGAAAATATGATTAAAACCATCAGTAACGAGGTTGTCAAAAGACAAAATCAGACCAGCCAATATGATGCCGGCGGGTCAAAGGCAGCCAACAAAAATCCCACATCGATCACCTTGAACCAGACGATATGAGGCTATTCAACCCGGATTATCCAAAGGAGCTTCGGCTCCTTTTTTCATGTCCCGGTAACATGGTGCCTCTGTCCATTGTGCAAGCTTTGCCGCCCCTATGGCAGAATCTTCCGCTCCGTTTCATCTGGCAATCTTTGATCAAATTTAATTCTTATATTTCAACTAGTTACCTTGTGAAAAAATTGGCACAACCTTTGCATATTCAGATTCAGTTTATTTCGAAATTGAAATACGACATGTTCAGAATGCAACACAAGGAAGGAGAGCGGAATGGCTTTCTCAGTTAATACAAATGCCAGTGCCCTGTCAGCACTTTTAAATTTGAACAGTACAACCAGAGATCTGGAACAGACCCAGACACGCATCAATACCGGTCTGAAAATTTCATCGGCAAAAGATAATGCCGCCATCTTTTCGATCGCACAAAAACTGCGGGCTGATTTACGTGGTTACAGCGCGGTAAAGCAAAGTCTTGACCGGTCGATCAGCACCACCGACATCGCTCTTGCCGCCGCAGGGGCCATATCGGACTTGCTTATTGAAATGAAGGAAAAATCCGTGGCGGCGGCAGATGCGGGGCTTGACCCCACCAGCCGAACGGCCCTGAATGAGGATTTTCAGGCCCTGCGCGATCAGATATCCATCATTGTGGCCAATGCGGAATTCAATGGCACCAATCTGATTGATGGGGGTACGGATGCCATCGTGGCGATCACAAATCCCAATGCGACCCAGACCATTACCATTGCCCATCAGAATCTGACGCTGGGCGGCGGCAATGTCACTATTACGGCAGCGCAGACAATTACGACCCAGACCCTTGCGGCGACGGCGCTGACAAATATTGATAATTCACTGGCACTGGTTAACGCGGTTCTGACCAAACTTGGTGCGGGCGGCAAGTCGCTGGAATCCCAACGCGCCTTTGCCGATAAAATTTCTGATACCATTCAGGTCGGCATCGGTAATCTGGTGGATGCCAATATGGCCAAGGAAAGTGCCAATTTACAATCCCTACAGGTGAAACAACAGTTGGGTATTCAGGCACTGTCCATCGCCAATCAGGCCCCGCAGTCAATATTGAGCCTGTTCAGCGGCAGATAAGTGAATAGTCTCTGTGTGCGTTTTCTGAAAAGTAACATACGATCTGGAGAGTGGGGAAAACATCCCACCCTCTGGATAGCATTCACAGGGAAACCCTTCTAAGTGGATAAATAATATGGCTTTTTCTGTTAATACCAATGCGATCGCCCTGTCGGCTCTCTTTAACCTGAATAAATCAACCCGTGAACTGGAAACCGTCCAGACACGTATCAACACCGGCTTAAGGGTCTCATCACCAAAAGACAATGCCGCCATATTCTCAATCGCCCAGAAATTACGGGCCGACCTGAAGGGCTATAGCGCGGTCAAACAAAGTCTGGACCGGTCGATCAGCACCGCCGATATTGCGCTGGCGGCCTCGGGGGCTATCTCTGACCTGCTCATTGAAATGAAGGGCAAGGCGGTTGCGGCGGCGGATGCCGGGCTTGATGCCACCAGCCGCAGTGCTTTAAATGAAGATTTTCAGGCCTTACGGGATCAGATATCCATCATTGTCAATAATGCCGAGTTTAACGGCACGAACCTTTTGGATGGGGGAACAGATGCCATCGTGGCGATAACCAACCCCAACGCCACCCAGACCCTTTCCATTGCTCACCAGAATTTGACTTTAGGCGGCGGCAATATAGCCATCACGGCAGCACAGGGCATTTCAACCCAGGCCTTGGCGTCGGCGGCTCTGGCCGATGTATCCACATCCCTTACGGCAGTTAGTGCCTCACTGACCAAATTGGGTGCCGGGAGCAAGTCGCTGGAATCCCAACGGGTCTTTGCGGACAAGATTGCCGATACTATTGAGGTCGGCATCGGCAATCTGGTGGACGCCAATATGGCCAAGGAAAGCGCCAACCTGCAAGCATTGCAGGTAAAGCAACAACTGGGCATACAAGCCCTGTCCATTGCCAATCAAGCCCCGCAATCCATCCTGAGTATCTTTGGTCGTTAGGCCTTTTCTTTTTACGTGCCTGTGGTACATTTGGTCTATTAACCGATTTTGGGAAACATCATGACAAACCACTGGCCACAAGAAGACGATATTTTTCTGGAGGGGGAGCTTGTCATCCTGCGCCAGCCGAATATTGAAAAGGACGTGATGCAGGGCCATTGGCACAGCTGGTTCAATGACCCCGTCACCACCCAGTATCTGGTCCACGGCGTCTTTCCCGTTAATAAAGCACAACAGGCCGAAATTGTTGCGGCGGAGATGGCCGACCCTACTTCCCTGCTGTTGGTGGTTCTTGACAGGGAAAGTGGCCGCCATATTGGCGTGGTCTGCCTGAAATATATCAACCACAGCTTACGCTCCGCCGAATTGAGCATCGTGTTCGGTGATCGCAGTGTCAAGGGGGCGGCGCTGGAATCCGTTGCCCTGCTGACCAAACATGGCTTTGACCGTCTTAACCTCCAACGGATCAGCGGCGGTCAGCATGCGGGGCTTTGGCAATGGATGAACAGTCTGGAACTGATTGGTTATCAACTTGACGGCTATAATCAGGATTACGGCATCCGAAACGGCGAGAAATATGACACCGCCGCCTATGCCATCACCGCCGACCGCTTTTTTGATCTGCAAAGCCAACGAGGCGGAAATATTTGCACGGCCTCCATTGGCAACCTGATGAAACAAAAATCAACAGAGAATAAAACTGAAGTCATGAGGGCGTTTTTTCAGGGTCTTTACGACACCTGACAATCGGTTCCAACTCCAGAACCGGCACCGACAAGGCCCGGGCCTCCGTCATCAGGGACGAGCCGTGACCCGCCACCATATCAGACGCCCGCACCGCATCCGTCCCGGACCCCCTGTCCTCAATCACGATGGTTAGGTTTTCATAAGCCCGCCCGACATAAGTATCATATTTACCCGGCGTATCCTTTGGATGCGGTCTGATTACCAGATGGTAAGGCGGATGGGCGTCCGGCATATGACGGGTGATTTCCCCGGACATCATCAAGTCCAGCAACTGATCAAGGCAGTCAAATTCGGTGATGTCAAACTGAACGCCGAGGGCTTGCATCTCGCGAATATAATCAGAGGCAAACAGGATCACACAGGCCCCCGCCTCTGCGCCCCAGTCGAGCCGGTTATGTACCTTGTGCCGCGCGTGATTTAGATAGAGATCGCCGGAAACGAATATATCTTCAATCCCCAAGGACCGGGCGGCCCCAGCGGTCTGTTCATCAATTAACGATAGTCGATCCGGCAGAATTATGGCCCCCTCATCATCCCGGAAACGCAGCTCAATATTATGGATAGAATCCAGAAAGGCCGTGGTTTTGATGCCCAGCGTCCGCGCCGCCCGCCAGACCGCCTGTTCCGTCCGGTCATCCACATGACAGGTGCTGGTGATGATCTGATCCGCATTAAGGGCGTTTAAGAAAGCCGGAATATCCGCCTCCGGCCATTCCTGTGCGGTAATGTCATTCTGCTGCCAGATTTTACGGGCATAATCCTTGGCGATTATGGTAATATCCGGCTTGGCAGACAGCTCAAGATTGCGGAATAATGCCGTCCTGACGTCACTGTCCGGCCCCAATAATATCTGGCGCAGGGCCACAAGCTGGTTGGTGCCGCCGGGGTCCCGGCTGATGAAAACAAGCTTTGTCATCACAGGCCCGCCAATCTTCTGATTTCATGGCAGACTTCCAATGCGGGAACGGCATTTTCCGCCGTTGAATATAGAGATGTCCCCTTGGTCAGATGGTCATAGATATTGACCACCGCATTATACATTCCCCGGTTCAGGTCGGCCTCGACCTTTTCCGCCCCCGCCGCCGTGCGGATGGTGAGGATCTGGCTGTAATCTGTCAGGCTGATTTCGGCCTGTTCAAATTCAAGGCTCAGGTCAAAGGTCATGCCCTGTCGCACATCCGTGCCGGTCAGGGTGATGGGGGCATTGGACAGACTTTCCAGTCGCGCCGAGAGTGTAGGGTCATCGGGCCAGAAATCATGAATAATCTCGCCAGCATCAATGACCCGTAAAGGACCAATCAGCATATGCAACAGGTCCGTCATATGAGAACCATTATTATACAGGCCTTTGTTATATATGGCCTTCGCAGATAGAAGGCCCCCATACTGCCCCGCCCGGATAGCCGCCGCCAGACGCCGGATTTCCGGATCAAAACGGCGCAGGTAATTTACCGCCATCCTGCCCCCATATAAATCGGTCATCTCGCGGGCCGTAACGATATTATCAGTGATCGGTTTTTCACAGAGGATCAGCTTTGCCGATGTTCTCTGAACCCGGCGTAGAATGACCTCATGGCTTGGCGTGGACGTACAGATAGAAATTATATCATACTCACGATCGTTCAAAGCGTCCTCAAGATCATCATAGGCCCGGTCCACCTGCCACAGGTCGGCGAAATCTCTGACTATACCCGGATCCCGGTCCACACAGCCAACCAGATTGAAACCGCCATGGGTGTTAAATGCCTTGGCATGAGCCAGAATATTCGGCCCCGTCATATCCATCGCGTCATAGCCCCCGGCAATGGCCCCGCAACCGATAATCAATGTGGAAAAACAGGGGGTTGCCATCTGTCACCTATACCTTGACCCGGCCAATATCCTGATTGATCCGGCATATTTCCGAATGTGCTTTCAGGTAAGCCACCACATCCTCGATGGTGAAATCCGGCTTTTCGGGGCTTAAGGCCGCCATCACCGCGCAGATCACCTGATGATCCTGTGGCGTATCAAGGGTTACGGACATATTGGGGCCGCGCTGAGCCTCCGGGGTGGGTAGATATTTCACCGAATAGCGGTCCGGATTGCGATATAACGGGCGGCTCACATGTTCATAATCCAGCGGGTCATCGGTACGGGCATAGGCATCGGCCAGAACATCGGTGCTGAAGACCTGAACCGCGAAACCAAGTGGATGGCTCAGACCCACCGCATAATCCTCATCTTTCAGGTTACACAGATAATCCACGCCGCTGGAGTGATATTCACTGACCGCCAGATCAATCAGGGCCGGGTCCAGCAACGGACAATCCCCGGTTAGTTCCACGATAATGTCGATGTCATGATGTTGCGCCGCCTCAAGCACCCGCAACATGACATTATCCTCACTGCCCCGATAAGATTTCACCTGAAGCCGCCGGGCCGCCGCAC
>UOED01000093.1_pt1 | contig 39333 bp, 35 predicted proteins | sample 1990161 | NCBI WGS metagenome assembly UOED01 (sample SAMEA4728526, study PRJEB27164) | hydrothermal vent metagenome | biome: marine basaltic hydrothermal vent biome; feature: marine hydrothermal vent; material: mineral | place: Pacific Ocean | collected 2011-06-14/2011-07-23 | depth 1741 m | reverse complement strand
ACATCACTTGCCAGTAAATAATATTGCAAGTCGTCATCGGCTATAAATTTTGCATCCATGCGGGTTTGCTTGTCTGTGATTTTTTCAAGTAAATTTTCCACTTTGGCATGATATTCCCTGTCCTGAAATTTTCCGGCAATAAGTAACATTGAGTTGTCTGGGACATCGGAGAATGCCTCGACAAGAAGATCAACATTTTTATATTTGGAACATAGGCCAATGAATAGATAAACGACTTTGTCTTCTGGAATATTGAAACGTGACCGGGCCTCTTTGGGGCTGATATTTTTTGGATAATAATCCATCCAGTTCCCATGCTTGATTATCTTCAACTTATATTTTGCTCGCGGAAATTCCCTGACCAAGGTCATGGCAGCTGTTTCACCGTGAACAAAGATTTTTGAACAAAAAGCAATTACGGCCCACCTTGCTATTTTATCAAGAAAAGGGGTGGCGCTCGGGTTATGGGGATATAGATTGTGGGCTGTCCAGAATAGGGAGCGGCATCTGATTTTAACATAAATCAGGAATAGAAAAAATTTGGTAAAAGCAAAAAGCTCAGAGGCTATTCCCTTTTTTGTTGCATAGAGAAAGGAGGGCCAATGAAGATGAATGCTGTCAAACCTTCCTATATTTTTCAATATCCATCTTCCGGTAAACATACCTTCCTTCACCTTGACTCCGCAGCCCTCCAATGCGCTATAGAGTGCGTCATTATAGGCTATTCCTGTTTTGGGGAAAGCGACGATTGATGTGTTCATGTAATCATATTTCTGTTCGGTCATCCTGAATATCTTTCTATCCATTTCCATGAAGGATATTTTTTATCTGTAATTTTTCCAAGAAATCTTTTTCCACAGTTTCCGGTTTCCCTGACAGAATCCACAGGACGATCATGAAAAAAACATATAACAGGCCACCGATCAAAACTTTGGCCAGCAACAAGGTCCATACACTCAATCCCCATAATGCGGAAATATTTAACAGGGCGGCAAACATTGCTACCCCGGAGACCACGGGTCTCCAGACAACGGCTGTGATCTGTCCAAATGTGACCGCACACCTGGAAACAGTGAGAAAACTGATCACAATAAACATAATGATGCCAATAAGGGCCCTTGAATAGGCAACACCCATTAGGCCAGCAAAATAAAAGGCGGGAAATATTGTCACTACGGTTACCAAGGCTTGAATCCAATAAATATAAGCGGTGTATTTTACATCACCGGTAATGGTCAGCATACTGCCGGAAATACCGTACATTGATGTGCACATGGCGAAAAAAACCAGTGATTGGATGAGCGGCACTATTGGCATCCATTTATCACCGCCGCCCAGAAATAGCGGGATTAATTGTTCCGCTACCGCGCCGAATCCAAGGGCCAACGGCACCGCAACTAATGTCATCATGGACAGCGCTTTTAAATAGGCGGCAATCAGACGCTCATGGTCATGTTTTATCTTGACCATACCCGGGATAAGGGCCCGGGTGAAAGGTTGCTGGATCTCTGTAATGGCCATGAAGGAAAGCTCCGTCCCCCATTTGTAATAGCCAATTTTTGCAGGTGTTGTCAGCATAGAGAGAATGAACAGGTCGCCCTGTGTGCTGATATATTCGGCAATATTGCGGATCAGTATCCATTGGGAAAATCCCCATATGTCGGCGATTCTTACAAAAGAAAATTTGGGCCGGAAGTTGATCACCAGATAACTGGATATCACGATAATAAGGTTGTTTGAAACAGCCCCAATCACCAAAGCCATATAGGATTTATAATGGAAAGCCAGACCAATAGTAATAAAAGTGGAAATAACTTTCGGGGCCACATTATAGAGGAAATCTTTTGAAAACCTCATATCTTTCTGAAGCTTGACCGTGCCGATATTCTCAAACCCCCGGATCAGGGTTCCCACGGCGAAAATCTGACAGATAAGCTCCAGACGCACATCGCCGTAAATACCCGCGATCAGCGGGGAAAAAGCGGCCAGCAGAATAGCAACGACCAGAGCCTGTAACAGACGCAGGGTCCATGCGGTATGGAAATGGTCGTCCGTGGCCTTGTTATTCTGTATCAATGCCCAGTTAACGCCAAATTCAAACAGCAGGGAAATCAGGCCAAATATAACCAGCACGGTTGCCACAAGCCCGAAATCCTCCGGCATAAGCAGCCGGGCCAGAAAAGCCGAACTGACAAAGCCCAGCCCCCGTATGGACCATCGCATGGCCATATACCATTTGGTGCCTTTGAATACTTCGGCAGATAAAGAAGCTGTGTCCTGTGATGACATTCGTTTTTCTTTTCTTATATGCAGGCCGCGCCCTGATTTTTTTACAGATATACGCATCTTGTGGAAAGAAAGTGTTAAAATATCAAGCTTCCGGATATTTATCCAGATGTATCACCGGAGAATTTAAAGTAATGTCAGAGCATATCGCATCCGCCGGCCTTATAATCCCTATAGGAAATAATCCGGCCATTTTCCTGAAATTCAGGCAGGCACATTTTTACAAACAGCGGGGCGATGTCGTCGGGGGTGTCCAGGGTATCCGGGTCTTCGCCGGGCATGGCGGCGGAACGCATGTTGGTGCGGATGGGGCCGGGGTTGAGGATATTGGCCCGGATTCCGGTCACATTGGCCACTTCAAGGGCATAGGTCTTGACCATGCAATTGAGCGCGGCCTTAGTGGTGGCATAACCGCCCCAATAGGCCCGGCAGTCCTCTGCTATCGTAGAGGACACAAAGACCACCCGTGCGGCCTCTGCGGCCTTTAAAAGCGGATCAAAGGAACGTAGCAGACGGTAATTGGCGGTCACATTGATTGCCATCAGCTTTTCCCATTCTTTGGGCGAAATATGGCCAAGGGGGCTGATCGGGCCAAGGATGCCCGCATTGCCGATCAGAATATCCAGCCGTCCCCATATTTCCGCCACATGACCGCCAAGCCGGTCGATGGCGTCGAAATCCTGCAAATCCATAGGAACAAGGGTGGTTTCAGCCCCAAGTTCGCGCACCGCATCATCCATTTCTTCCAAAGCGCCCGTGGTGCGGCCTGTCAAAATGATATGAGCGCCTTCGCGGGCGAGGGCCTTGGCAACGCCAGCCCCAATGCCGCGCGTTGATCCTGTGATCAGGGCAACTTTTCCAGCCAGTCGTTTTGTCATGATTTTAATCTTATTTCCTTGAGGAATGAAATCTGCGCCGGGGCATCTTTCTGTTCCTTGTCTGTCAGGGAGGTTGGGTATTCACCGGTAAAGCAGGCATCGCAATATTGCGGGTTGTCACTGTCCCGCATACTCTCGCTGACGGCGCGGTATAATCCGTCGATGGAGACAAAGTCGAGGCTGTCCGCCCCGATATATTTCGTCATTTCCGCAATCGACATGTTGGCGGCCAGCAATTTATCCTTTTCCGGGGTATCAACACCGTAATAACAGGGGCCGGTGGTGGGCGGGCTGGCGATGCGCATATGGACCTCTTTGGCCCCGGCCTGACGCACCATGTCAACGATCTTGGTGGAAGTGGTGCCGCGCACAATGCTGTCATCCACCAGCACGACAATCTTGCCTTCCAGCTCCCCCCGGTTGGCGTTATGTTTCAGCTTGACGCCCAGATGGCGGATCTGGTCTGAGGGCTCGATGAAGGTCCGGCCCACATAATGATTGCGGATAATGCCCAGCTCAAAGGGAATCCCTGTTTCCTGTGCATAGCCGATGGCAGCCGGGGTGCCGGAATCCGGGACCGGAACCACAAGGTCCGCATTGACCTTTGCTTCCTTGGCCAGTTCCATGCCAATATTCTTGCGCACCTTATAGATACTTTGCCCGCCGGACAGGCTGTCGGGCCGCGAGAAATAGACATGCTCAAAAATACAGGGCCGGGGCTTATGAGTACCAAAGGGCTTCATGGAATGAATTTTGCCGCCGGTAATGGTCACCACTTCGCCCGGCTCCACATCACGGATATAATCCGCGCCAATAATATCCAAAGCGCAGGTTTCAGAGGCAAAAATGCAGCTGCCATTGGACAGCTTGCCTAATACCAGAGGACGCACGCCAAGGGGGTCACGGGCACCGATCAGGCTGTCATTGCTGAGGGCGACGATGGCGAACGCCCCCTCAATCCGGCGCAGGGCATCTATAAAACGGTCTTTAAGGGTGAGATAGGTGCTGGTGGCCACCAGATGAATGATAACCTCTGAATCCGACGTTGACTGAAAGATGGACCCTTTGCTGACCAATAGCTGCCGCAACGTCAGGGCATTGGTCAGATTGCCGTTATGGGCCACGGCGAACCCACCCGTAGACAGGTCGGCGAACAGGGGCTGGATATTGCGCATGCCCGATCCGCCCGATGTGGAATAGCGTACATGGCCGATGGAACAGTCTCCCGGCAGTGATTCGATCACTGGCTGGGAATTGAAATTATCGGCCACATGGCCCAGGGATTTATGGGAATGAAACTGGCTCTCATCGCAGGATACGACCCCGGCGGCTTCCTGTCCCCGATGTTGCAGGGCATGAAGGCCAAGCACGGTCAGGGCGGCGGATTCAGGATGGTCGCAGATGCCAAAAACACCGCATTCATCGTGAAATTTATCTTCCTCAAACAAATGGGGGACAAAGGGGTCCATAGGTAACGGGCGGTGATTTCGATCTGTCATATGTAACTCATCAAAATGGTGCTTTGTGGCCTTATATTGCCAATTGAAGGTTATGGGAACCTTTTTCTAGTCATTTGATAATTCCTTAAAAAGTTTATCCATTTCTTCCTGATTTTCTTTTTTATATTGTTCGTCAGTCTTGTCTTTTTTATTCTTTGTATTGAAGGAGGATGTCATATTCTTCAGCCGTTCAAGGGCCTCAATATCTTTACGCTTTTCGTTCAGGTCCAGCTTGTCAAAATAGGGGTTCATGGCGGAAATCATGCTGGCCCCATATTGGATAAGGGGCCGGGATTTGGCCTGTTTGAACCAGTTTGGCAGATTATTTTCCGATATAAACGGCGTGGTCAGCATATAGAGGGCGCTGATGACAAACATGCCGCTGAACAGGCCAAACAGTAGGCCCATGGCACTATCCAAGGTGCCAATATCACTGTTGCGGACCATTTTGCCGACCATCCCGGCCACCAGCTTCAGGATCAAAAGGCTTAAAGCAAACATAACCGCGTAGGTAATGACATAGGCAATGATTTCAGGCTGAATGATTTCATAGACATTGGGCATGATCAGCGGCGCGCCGTAGCTTGTCACCATGAAGGCCCCGCCCCAGGCTGCAAGGGTCAGGGCAGCGGCGGTAAACCCCCGGACATAGGAGGCAATGCCGAATATGAGCATGATTACCACCACCGTCGCGTCCAGCGGGTTGAAAGATATGCCTTGGGTTAATTCATTCATTAAAATTCTCTATAATGCGTCACCAGCAACAAGATCAACTAATTTGATGATCTGGTCAAGTTCTATGCGTTTCAGACCCTTGCCGGTATTTTTGATGTTGGACGGCATATAGGCCTGTATAAAACCCAGTTTTGAGGATTCTTTCAGCCGGGCATCGGCCTGCGATACCGGCCTGATTTCACCGGACAGGCTGATCTCACCAAAAAGAATGGTTTCTTCGGGTATTGGACGATCGACAAGTGACGAAATCAAGGCCGCCGCCACCGCCATATCCGCCGCCGGTTCCGTAATGCGCAGGCCGCCCGCCACATTCAGGTAAATATCATAAGCACCAAGCCCAAGGCCGCACCGGGCATCCAGCACCGCAATAATCATGGCCAGCCGCCCGTTATCCCAGCCGACCACCGCCCGGCGGGGCTGGCCGAGGGAGGAGGGGGCGACAAGGGCCTGTATCTCCACCAGCATGGGCCTGGAGCCTTCCATACCCGCGAAAATGGCTGAGCCGCTGATGTCACCAGACCGATTGCCGATAAAGAGGGCAGAGGGGTTGGAGACTTCTTGCAGGCCAAGGTCGCTCATTTCAAAAACGCCGATTTCATCGGTGCCGCCGAAACGGTTTTTAACCGCGCGCAGGATGCGGAACTGATGCCCCCGGTCGCCCTCAAAATACAGCACTGTATCAACCATATGTTCCAGAACCCGGGGACCGGCAATCTGCCCGTCCTTGGTTACATGGCCCACCAGAAAGATACAGACATTCTTGCGCTTGGCATAGCGGATCAATTCCTGGGCGCAGGTGCGGACCTGACTGACCGTGCCGGGCGCACTGCTGACCGTATCGGCATACATGGTCTGAATACTGTCAATGACCACCACTTGCAGGCCCGTCTGTTTATCCAGCGTGGTCAGTATATCGCGCAGGTTTGTTTCGGCCCCAAGCCGAACCGGGCTTTGGTGCAGATTTAGGCGTTTGGCGCGCATACGGACCTGTGATATGGATTCCTCGCCGGAAATATAGATGCTGTTGAAGCCATTATTAGCCAGCTTGCTGACCGCCTGCAGTAAAATGGTGGATTTGCCGATACCGGGATCGCCGCCAATAAGTATGGCCGAGCCGGGCACCAAACCGCCCCCGCAGGCCCGGTCAAATTCATTGATGGTGGAAATCATGCGCGGCGGCGGGCTGTCCTCTCCCTCAAGGGCACTTAGCTCAATGAGGCGGCCCTTGGCCTGATTGGGAGTGGCTTTGCCCAGGCCTGCCGGATGGGTGACATCCTGTTCCTCGACTATGCTGTTCCATTCGTTGCAGGCCTCGCACTGTCCGGCCCATTTGCCCGTGATGGCCCCGCAGGACTGACAGACAAAAATTTTGCGTGACTTGGCCATATTTATGCTTTCAGGACTTCCATCTGGATCGGGCCTTCGGCGCGGCCATGGATGAATTGTTCCACATAATCATTGCCGCTATTGTCGATGTCACTGCGCGGTCCGGTCCAGATGATATTGCCATTATAGATCATGGCTACCTTGTCGGCGATCTTGCGCACGCTGGACATATCATGGGTGATGGTCAGGGCGGTGACGCCCATCTCTTTGACCCGCTCCACAATCAACTCATTGATCACATCGGCCATGATCGGGTCAAGGCCGGTGGTCGGCTCATCGAAAAAGATAATTTCCGGTTTGATGGCTATGGCGCGGGCAAGCCCGACCCGTTTCTGCATACCGCCGGACAGCTCGGCGGGGCTGAGGCGGGCCACATCGGGGCTAAGGCCCACACTGCGCAGGTTTTCCACGGCAATCTCCATCGCCTGCTTGCGGGTGACTTTGCTTTCGGCCAGCAAACCAAAGGCGATATTCTCCCAGACCGGAAGGCTGTCAAACAGGGCTCCCCCCTGAAACAGCATACCGAATTTTTTCTGGAGCCGCTTGCGGTTACTGCCGCGCAGGCCAACGGTTTCTTCGCCGTCCACTTTGATGCTACCGCTATCCGGCTGTAAAAGCCCCAGAATACACTTCAGGGTCACGGATTTGCCGGAACCGGAGCCGCCGATAATCACCATGGATTCACCGGGCATGACATCAAGATTTACCCTATCCAGCACCACTTTTGGTCCGAATGCTTTATGGAGGCCCTTCAGGCTTATTTTTGGCGTGATGGTCATGATGCGAAAAATATCTCCGTTACGATATAGTTTGATAACAGGATCAGCATACAGGCCGATACCACCGCATTGGTGGTTGAAATGCCCACGCCCTGTGCGCCGCCCCGACTATGATACCCGTGATAGCATCCCATGAGCGAGATGAAAAAGCCGAAAACAGCCGCTTTCGTCAGGCTGGCATAAACATCGGCCGGTTCAAGAAAATCCATGGTCAGGCGCATATAGCTGCTGGAATTAAAACCCAGCTTTCCGGTGGCAATGAGATAGCCGCCCATAACCCCGATGGCATCGGCAACAATGACCAGCATGAAGGGCATCATCAGGGTGGTGGCAATGATGCGCGGGGCAATCAGATATTTATAGGGGTCCGTGGACAGGGTGGCCATGGCGTCAATCTGTTCCGTAACCCGCATGGTGCCAAGCTCCGCCGCCATGGAGGCACTGACCCGTCCGGCAACAATAAGACCGCAGAGTACCGGACCAAGCTCGCGAACGATGCCAATAACCACAATGCTGGGCAGGACGCTTGCCGCATTAAACCGGGAGCCGCCCTCATAAATATTCAGCGCCAGAGCCGCGCCGGTAAACAGGGCGGTCAGCCCGACCACTGGCAGGGAATAATAGCCGATGGTCATGAACTGACGCATCAGGGACCGGAAATAAAATGGCGGGGTAAACATGTGGACTAATGCATGTCCGGTAAAAATCCCGAGCCGCCCGGCGGCCTGCAGAAAACCAAATGTTATCCGTCCGATGACGGCAAGAAAATTCATATGGGCACCTAATCGTTTAAAGAATAAATTCGCTGGTATCTTTCCCTGACCCCGGTCAGTATTTCATATTGGCTTAAGGTAGAGACTTCCGACGCCATTTCAAGTGTTATATGTTCGCCGAGCAGTTCCACATCATCGCCGGCGCTGATTGTTATATCTGTGACGTCAACGGCGATCATATCCATGGACACGCGCCCCACTACGGCAAGTTCTTTACCGCCCGCATAAACCCGGCCACGATTATTAAACATCTGTAAATATCCATCGGCATAGCCAATGTTTATGGTCGCAATATGGCGGGGCTTGTCCGTGCGCCATGTGGCCCCATAGCCCACAGCATCGTCGGGCACGACCGTGCGGATTTGCAGGATTTTCCCGGTAATGCGGAAAACAGGTTTGATGCCTTCCGGCATATGTCCAAGTTGCGGGTTGCCGCCAAACAGCAACAGGCCGGGGCGAACCAGATCAAAATGATAATCCGTCCCCAGCAGAATACCGCCGGAATTGGCAAGGCTTGCCGGGATGCCGGGGAATTGTTCGGTGATGGCCTTGAAATCACCCAGCTGTTTCCGGTTCATGGGGTTTTTGCTGTCGTCTGAGCAGGCCAGATGGCTCATGATTAGGGCAATATTCAGTTTTTGCCGCACCGCAGCATCATTGATGAATTGCTCCATTTCAGTGGGTGAGAGGCCCAATCGGTTGATGCCGGTGTCAAAATGGATGGCGCAGGGCAGAGGCTTTTCCGGATGAAAATCTGCCCAGAGTTTCACCTGTTCCAGATCATTCAGCACGGGGCGAATATCATGGCGGGCGAAATAGTCCAGATGGCCGGGAAAAATCCCGTTAAGAACATAAATGATTGCTTGTGGTGTGACCCGGCGTAATTTCAGAGCCTCAGCTAGATTGGCAATGAAAAATATCCGGCATCCCGCTTTGTTAAACAGGGCCGGGGCCACCTGCTCAATCCCCATGCCGTAGGCGTCTGCCTTGACCATAGCCGCCGATTCTATGCCTCCGGCCAACTGGCTACAGCATTTGTAATTTTCAATGATAGCCCTGAGGTCAATGGTCAGGGTAGCCTGTGCGTCTGACGGAAAATCCCCGGAAGTCATCAATCATTTTTCTCCGGCAGATAGTCATCAGAGGTGGGCAGATCCGAGAATTTGGTGATGTTGGCTTCAAATTGAAGGGTGATGATTCCGGTCGGGCCATGACGCTGCTTGCCAATGATAAATTCCGCCCGTCCTTCCAGCCTGTCGCCTTCTTCCATCCAGATGAGATGCTCCGCTGTATCGGGGTCCGGCTCTTGTTGTTTGTGGTAATACTCCGGGCGGTAGACAAAGGTGACCATATCAGCGTCCTGCTCAATGGAGCCTGATTCCCGAAGGTCCGACAGCAGGGGCCGTTTGTTTTCCCGTGATTCGATCGCCCGGCTTAATTGAGACAGAGCCAGAACCGGAATTTCCAGTTCCTTGGCCAAGCCTTTTAAGCCACGGGTAATTTCGGAAATTTCCTGAACCCGGTTTTCCGGCCCCCGGTTACCCCGCCCGGTTCCGGTGAGTAGTTGCAGATAGTCAACGATGACCAAGCCGACCCCATGCTGACGTTTCAGACGCCGGGCGCGGGTTCTGAGCGCCCCGATGCTTAAAGCGGCGGTGTCATCAATATAAAGTGGCAATTCTTCCAGATCCTGCGCCGTTCTGGCCAGCTTGTTGAACTGGTCCTGACTGAGCTTGCCCTGACGCATATCCTGCGATGATAGTTCTGCCTGTTCCGCCAGAATACGGGCGGCCAGTTGATCTGCGGCCATTTCCAGTGAAAAGAAGGCAACCACGGCCCCCTTGCTTTCTGCGTGCGGGATGCCCAGCGCCATGTCATCCCGGTAAGCCTTGGCTGTGTTAAAGGCAATATTGGTTGCCAGCGCGGTTTTCCCCATGGCCGGACGGCCCGCAAGAATCATAAGGTCAGATTTATGCAGACCGCCGATATGTTTGTTGATGCTGTCAAAGCCCGTGGTTTTCCCGGCCAGCTTGCCGCCGCGTTTAAAAGCCATCTCAATGATACTGATGGCATCGGTGGCGGACTTTGCAAAGCTTTTAAAACCGCCGTCGCTGCTGCCCTGTTCGGCAAGGCCATAGAGATGTCTTTCAGCCTCTTCGATCTGATCCTGCGCCGTATTTCCCACGTTATGATCATAGGCACTATTGACAATATCAGTGCCGACGCTGATCAATTCGCGCTTGATGGCCATCTGGTGAATGATCTGACCATATTCGGCGCTATTGATGATGGATACGGCGGCCCCGGCCAGACGGGCCAGATATTCCGCGCCGCCAATCTCTGACAGGCTGTCCTCATTCTCGAAATAGGGTTTTAAGGTGACCGGGGAGGCGATCAACCCCTTTTCGATAAGCTTGCTGCTGGCCTGATAAATCTTGCCATGGGCCGGATTGATAAAATGATCTTCGGTCAGAAAATCCTGCACCTTTTCCAGGGCATCATTATTCACCAGAATAGCCCCGAGCAACGCCTGTTCCGCCTCAAGATTATGGGGCGTTTGCCGAAAAGATGCCGCATCATAGGCGACAATATTATCATCACCGCCGCTGTCATCAACAGGAATATCTGGAAAATCTGTCATATATGCTTAATCAATATCTTTACCAAAGCGACAGCATAAAAGAAAAGGGCCGCTTCATCAAGCAGCCCTTTTGGAAAATATTGGCACCTATGAATATTATTTCTTTTGTTTCTTTATTTTTTCCAAATCCTTTTTTTCAATTTCCTCGACTGTGACACGGGTGGCTTTCAGTTTTCTGTTCCGTTCTACAAACTCTTTGAGGAAAGCGGCGGCGTTTAACGGCAGACGATCACGAATGATGGCCGTATCCATAACTTTTTTGCTATGCGCGGCACCAAAGCCAGAGAATTTACCACTATTGAAACTTGGGTCATTGACGGGATTGGATGATGTCAGGCCACCATTTGAGTTTTCAGATTCCATATTACCGAATGAAAGCAACATAGCCACTGGATTGGTACTACCAGAACTTCCAGGAGGTGTTCTTCCGCCATTTAAGACATCAGCAATATGCCAGTCATAAAATTTCACTTTGATTTTTCTACTGCTATCCAGTCTTGTGACAAGACGCAAATTTGCATATTTGCGTAAGTGGCGGCGCAGATCATTTTTAAAATCTGGGAAAAGATCACGGTTCCAGTCATATATTTTAGACACATGGGCTTCTTTTCCTTTAAAGCGCAGGCCCCGAAGAGAATTGACAAATTCCTCTGCGTTATCTTCCAGCTGTTCATAAACCAGCCTTCCCGTATAGGCCTTTCGGCGCATGTTTGGCCCACCAATAGTCCCTTGATACAGGCCATAAATAACCAGTGGATTACGCCAGGTTTTCTCAATAATATTATATTGAATATCGTTGAGGGATAAGGCGATACCGTTCACTTTCAGGATTTTCTCATCCCACATGGAGGGTGTTTTGCGGCTCCCGTTATGAAGTTTTTTTAATTTTCTGATGGGATAACGCCGGGCAAGCTGTTCATATACTGTGATGTTATAGAGGTTGAGCCAATAGGCCAACTGTTCATTTCGGTTTAAATATTGTAGCGGTACGGCCTGAGGCAGGGCTTCCATGGCCTGGCGCAGAAGAAGCACATATTCCAATTCTTCTTCCCCGATATAATGATAGAAAGTACGACTTGCCTCCATACGGCTCGGGTTATTATTGGAATAGTTTATTTTTGTGCCAATGGATGTTGTGGATTTTTGAGCATAAATTCTGGATGATATTCTTGCCCGCGTAACCGTTGACTGAAGTAAAAGGGTTAAATTTCCATAGTTAACCGTGATTCTTGAGCTTGGATCATAGGTTGCTATTTTCACGGCATCTTGTTCATTTTGAACTTGTGCATAGCTAACATGAAACGGAGAAAAAATATTAAAAAAGATTAATATGATTATCCATTTCAAATAAAATCTGGAGGATTGATACGTCATATAATTTCCTTAATGTAAGAAAAAGCCTATTTATTTCGTTTTTTTCAAATCGTCTTTCTCAATTTCCTCGATTGTAATTTTGGTTTTTGCATTTTCGTTATTATATTTTAGAAAATCTACCAAGAAAGCGGCTGATCTATTTCGCAGGCGGAGGTTGATTATAGAAGTGTCCCAGGCTTTATCAGTATGAGGTAAATTTCTGCCACCAGTCTGCATCAACATTGCCACGGGATTTGTGCTTGCGGCACCATTGGAGGGGGAAAAATTAGCGTTTGTTGTGTCGGCAATATACCAATCATATGCGGTGGTTTTTAATCTTTTGCTGGTATCCAGCCGGATGGTCAGTTTGAAATTGGTATATTTGCGAAGGTGACGTCGTAAATCCGTTTCGAAATCCGGGAAGAATGCACTATTCCATTCATATATTTTCGATACAAGCGCATCTTTGCCCCGAAAACGAAGTCCGCGAAGTGAGTTGATAAATTCTTCTGCATTATATTCAAGCTGGTCATAGACATTCTTGCCAGTATAGGCTTTTTTACGAAGGTTTGGCCCGCCGATTGAACCTTGATACAGGCCATACATAATAATTGGGTCGGGCCAGTTCTTATATATAATATTATATTGAATATCATTCAGGGATAGGAAAACACCATTTACCTTCAGGATTTTTTTATCCCACATGGAAGGTTTGTTATGCGTTCCATTGTGGAGGTCTTTAAGTTTCCTAACAGGGTATTGTGTGGCTACCTGCTCATAAACTGTTATATTGTACAGGTTTAACCAGTAAGCTAATTGTTCATTTGGGTTCAAAGTTTGAAAGTCAATAACTTGGGGCAGAGCCTCCATAGCAAGGCGAAGGCTATGAATATATTCAATATCATCTTCAGTCAGGTAGTTATATAATACCCGGCTGGCCTCGAGCCGTGTCGGGTTCTGGTTGGCAAGATTTATTCTTGAACCGATGCCGGAAGGTGGTTTTTTCGCATATCTTCGGGATGACATTCTGGCTCTGACAACGGTCGCCTTGAGCAGGCTACTCCAGTTCTCGTAATTAATAGTCGTTTTTGAATTTAGATTATAAGAGAATGAGATAGCCGGGTTATTTTCTTCCAGAAATTCGCTATGAACAGGAAGTATGGGAATTGCCAAACTTAAGCAAAGTGATATTAAAATAAATTTTACTGGTTTTAGTTTCATAAGGCACCCCTTTAATTCTTTTAACCTCCGGTTTTAGAACATCTTACTTGGTATACTGAAAATATACAAATGGTTAATGGAAATGATGTTGGTAATCCCCTCAAAAAAAAAGGGCTGCTTTACCAAGCAACCCTTTCTAAAAACTTATAAAATCAAGCGTGAATTATTCGCTTTTTTCTTCCTCGGGAGCCTCTTCAGATGCTTCCTCTGCAACGACTTCTTCGGCGTCATCTTCAGTATCAGCTGCCATAGCCGCTTCTGAATCTTCTTCGTTTTCAAAGTAGTCTTCTACGGAAACGTCCAGCTCTTCTTCCGCTGTTTTGGCATCAAGGCCTTTGGCCTGCATTTCGGCTTCTTCGACAGAGCGCGCGATGTTGATCTCTATTTTGGCGGAGACTTCGGCGTGAAGCTTGATCTCGACCTTGTATATGCCAAGATATTTGATGGCGTGATCCATGATAACCTGAGTACGGTTGACTTTCATGTCCTGCTCATCAAGGGCCATCGCAATGTCACGGGCGGATACGGACCCATAAAGGTTGCCGGATTCGCCAGCCTGACGGATGATAATTGCCGATACGCCGTCCAGTTTCGTTGATACCGTCTCGGCCTCATTCTTGGCTTCAAGGTTGCGGGTTTCGATCTGGGCACGCTGGGTTTCAAAATAGGCCCGGTTGGTCTTGTTGGACCGCAGGGCTTTTTTCTGGGGTAACAGGAAATTACGGGCGTACCCGTCTTTTACCGTTACCGTATCGCCGATCTGGCCTAATTTACGGACGCGTTCAAGAAGTATGATTTCCATTTTCATTCTCCCTATTGAATAATGTATGGCAAAAGTGCCAGATTACGGGCGCGTTTGATCGCTTTGGCCAACTCACGCTGTTTCTTGGTGGAAACGGCAGTGATACGGCTCGGCACAATCTTGCCGCGCTCGGAAATGAATTTGGTCAGCATCCGCACATCTTTATAGTCGATTGTCTGGGCATTGGCCCCGGAAAAAGGACAGCTTTTGCGGCGTCTGAAAAAGGGGCGGCGGGTGTTGCCGCCTTCGGAACGTTGTTCAGCCATGTGAAGGTCTCCTATGCACTCGTTGCGGCTTCAGATTTCTCTGAAGACTTGTTATTGTTAAAGCGGGGCGGGCGACTGTCTCTGTTTTCAAAACGTGAGGGACGTCCCTCGCGGTCTCTTGAACGCAGAACCACAGAATCGCCTTCTTCCAGTTCTTCAACCCGGATTGTCATGAAACGAACCACATCTTCATGCAGGCGCTCATTACGCTCCAGCTCGGAAATTGCATCAGTAGAACCATCAATGTTCAACAGGACATAGTGACCTTTTTTGTATTTTTTAATCCGGTAGGCAAGGGTACGCAGACCCCATTGTTCCGTCTTGGTTACTTTGCCGCCATTATCTTCAACGATTTTAGTCAAATCTTTGGTAATCGCTTCAACCTGTTGAGGTTGGATATCCTGGCGCGCGATAAATATATGTTCATATAAAGCCATTCGCAGGCTACTCCTTGTGTTTAATGTTCATTTAACGGCTTTTCGGGCGGGGTGATTACGAATATCAAATCGTCACATTATATAATTAACCGACACAGCAAGCCGAGGCGTCCCAAACAAGAACACCCTGAAGCGGCGCAATATACAGGAAAGTCTGGCAATGACAAGGTATATTTTGGCTTTGAAAGGCAACAGAATTCTTGACAGAATTGTGCCAGTTGCTATGACATATTCCAGATAAAAGAAATAAAGAGGATTTTCCATATTATGAGCAGTGCATTTGTTTTCCCCGGTCAGGGTAGCCAGACCGTTGGCATGGGCCGGGAACTGGCAGAGAATATGCCGGTTGCCGCACAGGTTTTTGAAGAAATAAATGATGCCCTGGGGCAAAATCTGTCGGGGCTGATGTTTGACGGGCCGCAAGATGACCTGACCCTGACCCAAAATGCACAGCCCGCCCTGATGGCGGTCAGTATGGCAGTGATGCGGGTGTTGGAAAAAGATTTCGATGTAAAGCTGGATCAGGTGGCGTCTTATGTGGCCGGTCATTCTCTGGGCGAATATTCGGCGCTTACGGCTTCCGGGGCCATTGGATTGGCCGATACGGCGCGGTTGCTTAAATTGCGGGGCGAGGCCATGCAACGGGCAGTTCCGGTCGGGGTGGGGGCCATGGCCGCCATATTGGGCCTGAATTTTGATGTAGCAGAAGAGGTTGCCAAGGAGGCCGCCGGGGGCGAGGTCTGCACGGCGGCCAATGACAATGCGGACGGTCAGGTGGTCATCAGCGGCCATAAAGCGGCGGTGGAACGGGCTATTGTGATCGCCAAAGAAAAGGGAGCCAGGCGGGGTATCCTGTTGCCGGTCAGCGCGCCCTTTCATTGTTCCCTGATGCAACCAGCCGCCGATGAAATGGCGGAAGCTCTGGCAGAAACCGTAATTTCCGCGCCCTGTGTGCCTGTGATTGCCAATGTGACGGCGGCGCCGGAGAGTGACCCGGAGAATATCCGGAAATATCTGGTTGAACAGGTTACGGGCAGGGTGCGTTGGCGGGAATCGATCCTTAAAATGAATGAGCTTGGCGTAGGCAAGGTGATTGAAGCCGGGACGGGCAAAGTCCTGACCGGTATGGTGCGGCGTATCTGCCGGGATATGACAGGTCTTTCCCTGCAAAGCCCCGCTGATATTGAAGCCTTTGTAAAAGCAGGAGATGAATGATGTTTGATCTGGACGGAAAAGGCGCTTTGGTAACCGGGGCTTCCGGCGGCCTTGGCAAGGCCATTGCGACGGCCCTTTATAATAGCGGCGCGAAAGTTGCCTTATCCGGCACGCGGGTGGACCCATTGGAACAGCTTGCGGCAGAGCTTGGCGAGCGGGCGTTTGTGGTTCCGGCGAACCTGTTGGACCCTGAGTCTGTGGCGGCTTTGCCCAAGGCGGCAGAGGCGGCTTTGGGGCAGGTGGATATTCTGGTCAATAATGCGGGCATCACGCGCGATAATATCGCCCTGCGCATGAAGGATGAGGAATGGGATGATGTGATGCAGGTGAACTTGAAGGCGGCCTTTAAATTGTCTCAGGGCCTGATGCGCGGCATGATGAAACGCCGTTGGGGCCGCATGATCAATATTACCTCTATCGTCGGCGTGACCGGCAATCCGGGACAGGCCAATTATGCGGCCTCGAAAGCGGGGATGATCGGCATGACCAAGAGTTTGGCGCAGGAACTGGCTTCGCGCAATATTACGGTGAACTGTATTGCGCCGGGCTTTATTGAAAGTCCGATGACCGATGTTTTGTCCGATGATCAGAAGAATGGTCTTCTGGCCAATGTGCCTATGAAAAGGCTGGGCATTGCGGATGAAATTGCGGCGGGGGCATTGTATCTGGCCAGCGCAGAGGCCGCTTATGTGACGGGCCAGACGCTTCATATTAACGGCGGCATGGCCATGATATGATATTATTCTTGGCAAGGGCCGATGTAATGTGCTAGGAAACCTCCGAAGAATATTAATCGTATTTAGAAAATATTATTTAACAATTTGAAATCAGTTTTTTATTGCTTTTGCTTGCAAAAGGAAAATAGAGTATTAAATACTGTTTTTGTGATTATCAAACCCCGGGCTTAAACGCCCCCTGAAAATAGGGATATTACTATGAGTGACGTAGCTGAACGTGTAAAAAAGATTGTTGTTGAACATTTGGGCGTTGAAGACGACAAGGTTACAGATAGTTCAAGCTTCATTGATGATCTGGGCGCGGATAGTCTGGATACTGTTGAACTCGTGATGGCATTTGAAGAAGAATTCGGTTGTGAAATCCCCGATGATGCCGCTGAAAAAATCCTTACCGTGAAGGATGCTATTGATTTCATCAGTGCGAATGCCTGATAAGTCCGGCTTATGTTGCCCGTTAACATAGGTACGGCAAAATAGTTTTGGCCGCGACATGCTGTGTCTTTTAACTGTAAAGATATAGTATTCGCGGTCTTGTTATTTTTAGTATATTCTGCATTTAATTAACGCCATGTCATTACAAAGGAAAAGATGAAATGATGAGACGAGTAGTTGTTACAGGATTGGGGCTTGTTACCCCGCTTGCTTCCGGGGTAGAAGAAACCTGGAAACGCCTTATCGCCGGGGAATCAGGTGCCGGACCGATCACAAGATTTGACCCCGAAGGCCTGTCCGCAAAAATCGCCTGTGAAGTTCCGCTGGGTGATGGCAGTGAGGGTACATTTAATCCCGATGACTGGATGAGTGCAAAAGAACGCCGCCGGATTGATGACTTTATCCTGTATGGTATTGCGGCGGCTGAAATGGCACTGGAAGACGCGGGCTGGAAACCGGAAAGTGACGAAGACCAGTGGCGTACGGGTATTTTAACCGGGTCAGGAATTGGCGGACTTCCCGGCATTCAAAAAGAATCCATTATCATGAACGAGCGCGGCGTGCGCCGGGTCAGCCCGTTCTTCATTCCCCGCTGTCTGATCAATCTTATTTCCGGTAATGTGTCTATCCGTAACGGCTTGAAAGGCCCGAACCATGCGATTGTCACCGCCTGTGCCACAGGAACCCATGCCATCGGCGATGCGGCGCGGATGATTGCCCTTGATGATGCGGATGTTATGGTTGCGGGCGGCGGTGAAGCGGCCATTTGTGAAATGGGCGTTGCCGGATTTGCCCAGGCCAAGGCATTAAGCACCCATTTCAATGATACGCCGCATAAGGCGTCTCGCCCTTATGACCGGGACCGGGATGGTTTCGTCGTAGGCGAGGGCGCGGGAATGGTGATTCTTGAGGAATATGATCACGCCAAAAAACGCGGTGCTCATATATATGCAGAAGTTATAGGCTACGGCCTTAGCGGGGATGCCTATCATGTGACGGCGCCGGCACCAGACGGTAGCGGCGGTTACCGCGCTATGAAGGCGGCCTTTAAACGGGCGGGCCTTTCGCCTGAAGACATTGGCTATATCAATGCTCACGGCACCTCAACACCGCTTGGCGATGAAATAGAATTTAATGCGGTCAAAAGAATATTTGGTGATGCGGCTGGACAGGTGGCTATGTCATCGACTAAATCCGCCATTGGCCATTTGCTCGGTGCGGCGGGCAGTACGGAGGCCATATTCAGCATTCTTGCCATGAACCGCGGTGAATTGCCGCCGACCCTTAACCTGGATAATCCGTCAGAGGGCATTGAGGGTATTAACCTTATCCCCCATGAAGCTCAGCGCAAAACAGGTATTACGGCTGTATTGTCCAACAGTTTTGGCTTTGGCGGCACCAATGCATCCGTGATTTTCAAGGCTGTGTAACGTTATCCCATGACCGGGATACGCAAATATATTATCCTGTTGATTATAGGCCGCGCCGCGTTTGCGCGTTTACCTGTAATTTTCTTTAGGTGAAATTTTTTACCGGTTTATTTGATCGGGGCTTATTTTACCACTGGCTTCGTAGCAAAATGCTTGAAGAGAATGACACTACACGGCCTTGCCGCCATGGCGAGCAATATAGCTACGCTTAAAATCCGGAAATAATGAGAAAAACCACAAAAAACTCCGCCCAGCAGGACATAAAGACTAGCCTGTAAGCCCGTTATATGAAATTATAAAACAAATCAGGCCTTACGCAGAGGTCTCATTACATAAGTAACTGATAAATAATGATGACAGTTAGATGAGCGAAAATCAAAAGGATGACAAGGGCAAGGGTAAAACCGGCGTTTTAACCAAAACCCGCCCCAAGACAAAGAAACCGTCCATGTATAAGGTGTTGATGCTGAATGACGACTATACACCTATGGATTTTGTGGTTCATGCTCTGCTGACCTTTTTTCAGAAAACAGAGGATGAGGCCGTACAGATAATGCTGAATGTTCATCAGACAGGTATCGGTATATGCGGGGTTTACAGTTTTGAAGTTGCAGAGACCAAAGTCATGCAGGTGATCGACCATGCCCGCCGTAATGACCATCCCCTGCAATGTACTTTGGAAAAGGAGTGAATATACATGCCAACATTTTCCCCAAACCTTGAGCATACATTGCACCGCGCCGTGGGTGAGGCCAATTTGCGCAAGCATGAATTTGCCACACTGGAACATCTGTTGTTCGGGCTGCTCGACGACAAGGATGCGGTGGCGGTCCTGCGCGCCTGCGAAGTGAATGTGCGCCAGCTCCGGGCGGAGATAAAGACCTATCTGGATATTGAACTCGAAAATATCAAAACAGATCAGAGCGGTGAGGCCACACCAACATCCGGATTTCAGCGGGTCATACAGCGGGCCATCCTGCATGTGCAAAGCTCCGGACGTGAGGAAGTTACCGGTGCCAATGTGTTGATCGCCCTGTTCTCGGAACGGGAAAGCCACGCGGTTTATTTTCTTCAGCAATATGACATGACGCGGCTGGACGCGGTCAGCTATGTCTCCCACGGTTTGGCCAAATCAGCGGGAAAACATAGTGAGGAAGAAAGTCCCATTGGCACGGATGAAGAGTTTGACGAGGCGGAAAAGGAAGAAACCGCACTGGAAAAATACTGTGTTAACCTGAATGAAAAGGCTAGAAACGGTAAGATTGACCGCCTTATTGGCCGGGAACATGAGGTTGAACGCACGATTCAGATCCTATGTCGCCGGTCCAAGAATAATCCGCTTTATGTGGGCGACCCCGGGGTGGGCAAAACCGCCATTGCCGAGGGTCTGGCCCGCCATATCGTTGAAAAAAAAGTGCCGGAGGTATTGCAGAATGCAACCATCTTCTGTCTTGATATGGGAACCTTGCTGGCTGGAACCCGTTACCGGGGTGATTTCGAGGAACGGCTGAAAGCGGTCATTGCCGAGGTGGAACAGCATGAAGGCGCCATTCTGTTCATTGATGAAATTCACACCATTATCGGAGCCGGGGCGACCAGCGGCGGGGCAATGGATGCCTCAAACATGTTGAAACCCGCCCTGTCATCAGGTGCCATCCGCTGTATCGGCTCAACCACTTACAAGGAATTCCGCTCACATTTTGAAAAGGACCGGGCTTTGCTTCGGCGGTTCCAGAAGATTGATATCAAAGAACCGACCATTCCGGAAACCAAGGAAATACTGAAAGGCCTGAAGAAGTATTTTGAGGAACATCACGGGGTAAAATACAGCGATGATGTGATCGATGCCGCCGTGGACCTGTCCTCGCGTCATATCAATGATCGTAAGCAGCCTGATAAATCCATTGATGTGATTGATGAGGTCGGGGCGTCGCAAATGTTACTGGCCCCCGATAAACGCAAGCTTGATATTTCTGTGGAAGATGTTGAAGTCGTGGTGTCAAAAATCGCCCGTATTCCGGCCAAATCCGTCTCCAAGGATGACACCGCTGTTCTTGCCAGCATTGATACGGACCTGAAACGGGTCATATATGGTCAGGACAAGGCTATTGAGGTTCTGACCGATGCCATACGGCTGTCCAGAGCTGGTTTGCGCCAGGATGACAAACCTATCGGCAGTTATCTGTTCTGTGGCCCCACCGGGGTTGGCAAGACCGAGGTAACCAAACAGATGGCCAGCCTGCTGGGGCTTGAACTGCATCGTTTTGATATGTCGGAATATTTGGAACGCCATTCCGTGTCCCGCCTGATTGGCGCGCCGCCCGGCTATGTGGGCTATGATCAGGGTGGATTGCTCACGGATGCCGTGGACCAGTCGCCCCACTGCGTTATTTTGCTGGATGAAATCGAAAAGGCCCATCCGGATATATTTAATATCCTGCTTCAGGTCATGGACCATGGCAGACTTACCGACAGCAACGGCAAAAAGATAGATTTTCGTAATGTGATATTGGTCATGACCACCAATGCCGGGGCTATGGAGTTAAGCAAGGAGGCCATTGGCTTTGGTTCTGGCGTACGCGAAGGCGATGATGAAGAAGCCATCAAAAAATTATTCACTCCGGAATTTAGAAACCGGCTGGATGCGACAGTGCCGTTCAAGAATCTGTCCATGGAGGTCATGGGCCGTGTGGTTGAGAAATTCGTTCTGGAGCTTGAAATGCAGCTTGAGGAACGGCAGGTACATATCAATCTGACCCCGGCGGCGAAGACCTGGCTGTCCGAAAAAGGCTATGACCGTCTGTATGGCGCGCGGCCTCTGGCGCGGACTATTCAGGAATATGTCAAGAAACCGCTGGCCAATGAATTACTGTTTGGCAAGCTGGTCAATGGCGGTGAGGTCCTGGTTCGGCTCAAGGATGGCAAATTGATTTTTGATATTGAATCTGCTCCGCCACCGGTCAAAAAAATCGCCGATGGCAGTTCTGGAAAATCGAAAGAATTTGTTAAATAACGTGGATTCAGGATACGGACCCTAAGTTATTTTCTGTGAAACTGGTGATTCTTGCAAGGTGTTTTTGCGCCGGCGTTGAGATATCACATGCATTATTACTAAAAATTAACATATAGGTATGGACTATCGTATTTCCCTTATTGTAAAGACCATGGCGACCCTTTATACAGGGCATTAAGAATGTCTTATATCATAAGGAGTTTTTCTATGTCAGATACGGCAAGCGCACGTCAGCATATGATTGATAGCCAGCTCAGACCTAACGAGATGAATGATGAAACTATCATTCAGGCCATTGCAGATACGCGCCGGGAAAAATTCGTTCCCAAAAGCCTTGGCGGTGTGGCTTACCATGATGATGAGATACAGGTGGTTCCAGGTCGGTATATGATGGGCCCGATGGTATTTGGCCGCCTGATTGGGGCCGCAGATGTTAAAAAAACAGACCTTGTTCTGGATATTGGATGCGCAACGGGATATTCCAGTGCTGTCTTAGGCCAACTGGCCGAGGCCGTTGTGGCTCTGGAAGAAGATGAAACTCTAGCAAAAAAGGCGACGAATATTCTTGCAGAAGAAGCCTGTGATAATGTGGCTGTGGTAACTGGCCCCCTTACAGAGGGACTGGCAGCGCAGGGGCCGTATGATCTGATTTTCATCAATGGCATGATTGATTATCTGCCCCAAAGTCTTATTGATCAAATCGCGGAAGGCGGGCGTTTGATATGTGTTATTAATGATAACGGTATTGGACGGGCAACTTATGTGACCGCTGAAAATGGAATAGTTGGAAAACGCGTGTTGTTTGATGCCAATATTCCTGAACTTTCCAGCTTTAAAAAGAAACAAAAATTCAGATTTTAGAACTCCAATGTTGACAGTGTTAACAATAGTGGGTTAGTTATACGTTGCGGTAAAAATACAATGTATGAACACTCTTTATTAACCATGAATGACTATTACATGGGGTGAACTTAAAATATTAATTACCTGCCGATGAAAAAAACCGGGTTCTGGAAAATGAAAAAAATACATCTTTTAGCAACAGCCACTGTTGCGACTATGCTGATTTCCCAGCAATTATTACATGCCGAAACTTTAAAAAGCGCGATGGCAACCGCCTATCTCAATAATCCTACATTGCAGGCACAACGGGCCTCTCTGCGGGCGCTTGATGAAACAATAAATCAGGCAAGGGCCGGATGGCGTCCTTCGGTTATCGGCTCTGGTCAGTTTGGTTATAAGAATTCAACCACGATCGGAACATTCGCATCAAGCGGCAACAGAAACCCGAGAAGCATGACGTTGGAGGTCAGACAGCCTGTTTTCAAAAGTATGCAGACGGTAAACTCAACCAGCGAAGCCCGGAATAATGTTAATGCCGCGCGCGAGCAATTAACATCTGTGGAGCAGCAGATTCTTCTGGACTCTGTAACCGCTTATATGGGGGTTCTAAGGGATATTGCCGTTCTGGAATTAACCAACAACAATGTTGCTGTGTTGAAGCGCCAGCTTGAAGCCAGCGAAGACCGATTTCGGGTTGGGGAGATTACCCGCACGGATGTCGCCCAGTCAAAAGCGCGCCTGTCCCGGTCAATTTCAGAGAGAATCAAGGCAGAGGCTACTTTGATCGCCAGCCGGGCGGCCTACCGGAAAACAGTGGGAAATTCGCCGGCGGGCCTTGAACAGCCTGCAAGTCTGCCGCCGATGCCAGCCTCAGAGGAATCGGCTCAGGAAATCGCAAAAAATAGTAACCCACGACTTATTGCCGCGCTTTATACAGAAAAAGCCGCGCGTTATAACGTAAAAAAACAATATGGCGGGTTGGGGCCGACCGTGGATGTGGTCGGGCGTCTCGTTAAAAGCTGGGAAAATTTCAGCTCATTCGATCAGTCCACGACAAAAGAAGTTCTCGCGCAGTTGACCTTGCCGCTTTATCAAAGTGGTTCTGTTTCCTCACGGATCAGACAGTCACGGCAGGTTGAAAATCAACGCCGTCTTGAAGCATTGTCCGTAGAGCGTGATATAGAGGAACTTGTGCGAAATGCCTGGGAAGGTTACCGCGAGGCAACGGCGCGGATCGTGTCCTCCGAGGATCAGGTGACGGCCAATGATATTGCCCTTGAGGGCGTTCGCCAGGAATCCGAGGTCGGGTCAAGAACGATACTTAATGTTCTGGATGCGGAGCAGGAATTGCTTGATTCGCGGGTCAGTTTGGTCAGAGCACAAAGGGATCAGTTCGTAGCAGCCTATACATTGCTGTCTGCTATTGGCAGGCTTACTATGAAAGAATTACAGCTTGATGCGGTCCCCTATGACCCTAATCGTAATACTGAAAATATTGAAAATAAATTTTTCGGTTGGGGAATTGGTAAAGAATAAGCCGATAAAAACTGTTCTGAACAGCTTTTTAAGCTATTTTAAAAACGATCTGGGGATATTTTAGTTCCATAAGGTCGTTTTTTTTTATATATGTTACTCTATATGCAGTTTATGCAGGATTTTTGGTGCTTAAAATAAAGAGGGATAGCACTTTGAAAGGCGAGGGATCATACGAATGAGTGAAACAGAAGGCCAGGAAGAGCCCACGATGGAAGAAATTCTGGCATCAATTCGGAAAATAATTTCTGAAGATGATGTTGAAGAGGGGGAGGAAGACAAAGTGACTGAGCCAGAGCCAGAGCCGGAACCGGAACCAGAGGCAGTGGTAGAACCCGAACCTGAACCGGATGTGGACATTGAACTGGAAGAAGATGATCAGGTATTGGAACTCACGGAAGAAGTTGAGGAAGAACCAGAGCCTGAAGTAGAACCAGAAGTCAAACCAGAACCAGAAGTCGAACCAGAACCTGTAGCAGCTACGGCCCCGGAGATGGCCATTGATGATGTGGACCCGGCGGATGAGGAAGATGTATTGATGTCAGATGAATCGACATCTTTGGCCATGGATCAGTTCGGGGTCTTGTCGGAACTTCTGACTACGGGGTATCAGGGGGCCGGGAACACATTGGAAGACCTGGTGCGGGAAATGTTAAAGCCGATGCTGAAAGTCTGGCTTGACAAGAATTTGCCGCCCATTGTGGAACGGATGATTGCCAAGGAAATCGCCCGCCTTGCCAGAACCAAGAAACCCTAGGCGTAAAGGTCTGACATAACTGTGATTGTGAAGGGCCTTGAACGGCTCTTCTCTATTTTTAAGCTATTTTTAATGTGAAAAGATTTGAATAATGCCTGAACAACAGGAAATTGCCGCAAAGCTCGATAAAACTTTTGATTTCCACGCTTCCGAAACGCGAATTTATGATAACTGGGAAGCCAAAGGAGCCTTCAAGCCCGGACAGACGGATGGTGAGCCTTTCACAATCGTCCTGCCGCCGCCCAATGTGACGGGAAGCCTGCATATGGGCCATGCGCTAAATCATACCCTGCAGGATATATTGATCCGGTTCGAGCGTATGCGGGGCAAGGACGTGCTGTGGCAACCGGGTATGGACCATGCGGGGATCGCAACCCAGATGGTGGTGGAACGGCAACTGGACGCCGAAGGCATCACCCGCCATGATCTGGGCCGGGATAAATTTGTCGAACGGGTATGGCAGTGGAAAGAAGAATCCGGCGGCATTATCTTTAATCAGATGCGCCGCCTTGGCCAGTCCTGTGACTGGAGCCGCAGCCGCTTTACCATGGATGAGGGCTTTGCCGCCGCCGTTCTCAAGGTTTTTGTCGAGCTCTATAAACAGGACCTGATCTATAAAGCCAAACGCCTTGTCAATTGGGATCCCAAGCTGAAAACCGCCATTTCCGATCTTGAGGTGGAACAGCGGGAAGTTAATGGCCATTACTGGCATTTCAAATATCCGGTGGATGGTGAAGAAGGCCGTTTCCTGACCGTGGCCACGACGCGCCCCGAAACCATGCTGGGTGATGTGGCGGTGGCGGTGCATCCGGACGATGAACGGTATCAGAATTTAGTTGGCAAGACCCTCACTTTGCCGCTTGTGGGCCGTACATTGATTGTGGTTGCCGATGAACATGCGGATCCGGAGAAAGGCTCCGGCGCAGTGAAAATCACCCCGGCCCATGATTTCGACGATAATATGGTCGGCAAGCGTCATGATCTGGAAGAAATCAACATCTTTGATGATGAGGCCCGGACCAATGACAGGGTGCCGGAAAAATATCGGGGTCTTGACCGGATGGACGTCCGCAAGATGGTCGTTGCGGATATGGACGCCCTCGGCCTGTTGGACAAGGTTGAGGATACGGTACATATGGTGCCTTATGGCGATCGTTCAGGGGTCGTGATTGAGCCTTGGCTGACCGATCAATGGTATGTGAATGCCGAAGTTCTGGCCAAGCCCGCATTAGAGGCCGTTGAAAAAGGCGACACCAAATTCGTGCCTAAGAACTGGGAAAAAACCTATTACGAATGGATGCGCAATATTGAGCCATGGTGCATTTCGCGTCAGCTCTGGTGGGGCCATCAGATTCCCGCATGGTACGGCCCGGACGGGGAAATCTTTGTCTGTATGACAGAGGAGGACGCCCGCGAGGCAGCCCTGGCCCATTACGGCGAAGAAAAACCACTGACCCGGGACCCGGATGTCTTGGACACTTGGTTTTCATCAGCGCTCTGGCCCTTTGGCACCCTGGGCTGGCCGGACAAGACGCCGGTGTTACAGAAACATTATAAAACCGATGTATTGATCACCGGCTTTGATATTATTTTCTTCTGGGTGGCGCGCATGATGATGGACGGTATTCATTTTATGGATGATGTGCCTTTCCATACGGTTTATGTCCATGCGCTGGTTCGGGATGAACATGGGGCCAAAATGTCAAAATCCAAGGGCAATGTCATTGACCCCCTTGAACTGGCCGATAAATTCGGGGCAGATGCCCTGCGCTTCACCCTGGCGTCCATGGAGGCACAGGGGCGGGACATCAAGATGTCTGAAAAGCGGGTTGAGGGCTACCGAAACTTTGGCACCAAGCTGTGGAATGCGGCCCGTTTTTGTGACATGAATGGTTGTTTTGATAACCTTGACCCGGCCTTTGATCCGTCGAAGGTGAGCCTTGCGGTTAACAAATGGATTATTGGCGAGATGGTCAAGGCGGTGACAGATGTGACCAAATCTCTTGAGGCCTTTCGCTATAATGACGCAACGGCGGCGATCTATCATTTCACATGGGGCACCTTCTGTGACTGGTATGTGGAATTGATCAAACCGCAGTTCTTTGGCGAAGACGAGCAGGCCAAGGTTGAAACCCGCAACACGGCGGCATGGGTCATGGATCAGATTCTAAAGGCTCTACACCCTTTCATGCCCTTCATTACCGAGGAAATATGGGGCAGTCTGCGCGCAGACCGGGATTCGGATATTATCGTTGCGGATTGGCCGATACAGGATGCGGGTCTGATTGATGCGCGCGCGGCGCAGGAAATCAACTGGGTCATTGGTCTGGTGTCTGATATTCGCACGGCGCGGGCGGAAATGAATGTTCCGGCGGGGGCCAAGCTCACCATGCTGGTACAGGGGGCGGCTACAACCACTAAGCTGATCCTTGACAATCAGGGCGATGTCATCCGGCGTCTGGCGCGCCTTGAAAGCATCAATCTTCATGACGGGGCGGCCCCTAAAGGCGCGGTTCAGGTCGTGGTTGGCGAGGCGACCTGCTTTATGCCCTTGGCCGGTGTGATTGATGTTGCGGCGGAAAAAGCGCGGTTGAACAAAAATCTGGACAAGCTGATTAAAGAAATCGGCGGCATTTCAGGCCGTCTGAATAATGAGGCCTTCATGGCCAAGGCCCCGGAAAATGTGGTGGCGGATAACCGCAAAAACCTGACCGAAGCAGAACAGAAAGCCGAAAAAATCAAGGAAGGGATCAGCCGTCTTGATGCCATGGATTAGACATGTGTAAAAGGTTTCTTTTTGTCGTTTTGCTGCTTATCTTTACTGATGGAACGCAGGCGGCAGAAGAAAAGAGAGCTTCCTATGATGTAAAGCTGACCTATAAGGCCTATTGGGCCGGGTTCGTTATCTCCAAAGTAAATTCCGTCACCCATATCAGCCCGTCCGAGTATAAAATGGATGTAGCCTATGAGATCACAGGCCTTGCAACGCTGTTCAGCAATATGAAAAATGAGGTTTCGGCGCGGGGGGAAATCGGCCCTGACAGCAGGCTCAGGCCGCTTTTCTACCACAATACCGGTAGCTGGGGCAAAGAAGGCTATGATATTCAAACCAAATTCAATCCCGGCGATGGTAAGGTCATCACTCATGACTATAGCTTTAAATTCAAAAAAGAATTCAACTATATCCCCATCCGGGATGATCTGAAATTTGGCCCGGATATGGTCAGTTACTATCTTGGGATGACCCTTGATGATCAGGCCATGAAGATAAGCTCCGAGATGACCCATCAGAATGTATTTGGGGGCTTTTTCCTGCTTGATATTGGCCACCGCTGTACGGGGGACAAGATATTTAAAAGCCGCCGTTCCATTTATAAAGGCCCCGTTCGGATATGTGAATTCAAGGATGAAATCATTGGCGGTAATTTTGAAAGCGTGAAAAAAAAGAAAAAACGCAAAAAGAAAAAACGTTCGGACCTTGAACCAGTGCCCATGCAAATCTGGTATGCTAAACTGGATGAGTTGAAAGCTCTGAACCCCTGGGTGCCCGTTTACAGTGAATTTGCCATAGATTGGGGCAAGGTGCATGTCTATCTGTCTAAAATAGAGGTAATAAAGAAATAAACCATGGAATTTCATGATCAGGGCATAATTATTTCTCTGCGCAAATACGGTGAATATGATGCGGTCATTGACGTGCTGACGGCAGATCATGGCCGTCATGCGGGGCTGGTCAAGGGCGGTATGGGACGGCGGCAACGTGGGACACTCCAACCCGGCAATGAGGTCACCCTGAAATGGCGGGGCCGCCTTGAAAGTCAGCTTGGCTCATATTCTGTGGAGCTTCATAATGCCCGTGCGGCGGCCTTTCTGGATTATCCGTCAAAGCTTGGCGTGTTAAACAGCGTCTGCGCCATATTGACGGTTTCCCTGGCGGAGCGGGAACAACATCGGGCCTTGTATGACGGGTTGATAATCTTGCTCGACAGCTTGGAACATATGGACCACAGGCCGGAAAACTGGGGCGCGTTGCTGGTTCATTGGGAAATTGGACTATTATCAGAATTGGGCTTTGGCCTTGATTTAAGCTGTTGCGCGGCGACCGGGCTTACCGATGATTTGACCTATGTCTCGCCAAAGTCGGGCCGGGCAGTATCGCGGGAGGCCGGACGGCCCTATCATGACAAGCTCCTCACTTTGCCGCCCTTTCTGCTCGGGCGAACGGATGTAACAGCGGAACATGTCAGGGAAGGCCTGCGGTTAAGCGAGTTTTTCCTTGAACGTCATGTGCTTTTTCCCCATAACAAAAAGATTCCGCAGGCCCGGCGCATGTTGATGGATTTTATGTGAATGAGTAAGGACAGACAATGAAAATTACCCGCCCCGAACGCTCAGAACTTCTGATGCCCGCCGGCGATTTGCAGAAGCTGAAAATGGCGGTGCTTTACGGCGCGGACGCTATCTATCTGGGCACGCCGGATATGTCTCTGCGCAGTAAGTCGGCCTTCAGTCTGGAAGATGTGGTAGAGGGGGTGAAATTTGCCCATCGCCACGGCAAGCGGGTTTATCTGACCCTAAATCTGTTTTCCCACAATAAAGATATTCCCAAATTGAAAGAATATGTGGAAACGGTGCGTAAAGTGAAACCGGACGGGGTGATCATTGCTGATCCCGGCGTGTTTCAATATGTCAAGGAAATGGCCCCTGATCTGGAACTCCATGTCTCGACACAGGCCAATGTCTGTAGTTGGCTCAGCGTTAAATTCTGGGCGGAGCAGGGGGCCTCTCTGGTGGTTCTGGCCCGTGAGGTATCTTTCGATGAACTCGTGGAGATCCGGGAAAAATGCGGCGATATAAAGCTGGAAGCCTTTGTCCACGGGGCCATGTGCATGACCTATAGCGGGCGGTGTCTGCTCAGTAATTATATGTCCGAACGCGGCGCTAATCAGGGCAATTGTTCCAATAGTTGCCGCTGGAATTACAAGGTTCATATGCGCCTGAAAGACGGCACCATAAAGGAGCTTGAACTGAACGAGCATACCATGGATATGTTTGAATTCCTGCTTGAGGAAGGCGTGCGCGAGGGCGAAATGATGCCGATCGAGGAGGACGAGCGCGGTACTTATATCCTGAATTCCAAAGACCTGTGTCTGATGCCGAAACTGGATGATTATTTAAGGATTGGGGTGGACAGTCTGAAGGTGGAAGGCCGCAACAAGAGCCAATATTATGTGGCCCTTGTGGCGCGGGCCTACCGTATGGCCATTGATGACTGGTATGATGATCCGGAGAACTGGTCGCCGGAACCTTATATGGCGGAGCTGGATACGGTGCAGAGCCGGGGCTATACACTGGCTTTTCATGAGGGGCGGCTGACCAATCATGCCCATAATTATGAAAGCACCTCAACTATGGCCGAATGGGAATTTGCCGGGCTGATTAGAGCGGTTGAGGAAGATGGCTTTGTCATTGAGGTGAAAAACCGTATTGAGGCCGGGGATGTGCTGGAATTTGTCTCGCCCACCAGTCGGGAGACTATTTTCCTGCGCATCTATGAATTTGTCGATGCGGCAAGCGGGGAGGTGACGAATGTCGTCAATGCGGGGCAAAAGCCGATCATCCGGGTGCCTTTCTCGTGGTTTGATCAGGAAGACCTGAACCAGTTGCGCACCGCTTACCCGGAAATGAGCATCATTCGCAAGGAACGACCCCTGACCCGTGACCAATGGGACCGCCTGAAAATGGACCGTGCGGCCAGTAAGGTTGAGCAGGGGAACGGCTCAGGCGCCCTATATGAAAAACGCCGTGATGCTCTGGTGGACAGCCTTGCCGAGGCCAATAAAGAACGTAAATTCAAAACCCCGCGTTTGGGCGTGGAAGGCTGTTGTGGCCGGGGGTGTAACGGTTGCCTGATTTTCTGGCAGGACCCGGCTTATGAAAAAGCACGGACCCTGATGATGGAAAAGAAACAGGGGGAAATGCTGGCGAAAAATACGCGCGGCAAAGCTGTTGAGGTTTCTGCATAGTAAGATCAACCCTTGACAATAAAGTATTTTCTTTTGAAGATGCTTTACGGGTTAAATATACAAGGGATACAAAATGTTACAGATCACAGCTTTATATGCGGGGATATTGGCCCTGATTATGGTTTTTCTGGCGTACAAAACTTCGGCGCGGCGGCGGGAGGCCAGGATTAGTTTGGGGACGGGGGATGATGTCATCATGGAAAAGAGAAGCCGGGCTTTTGGCAATTTTATTGAATTTGTGCCCATGATGCTCCTGCTTATGGCCATAATAGAAGTTCAGGGGCATAGGCCTGTCATTATTCATATATTTGGCATTGCCACCGTTGCCGGGCGCTTGTTTCATGCCATGGGCATGACCGGTGTCCTGAAAGCCGTAAACGGGCGCTTTGTCGGGGCTATTCTGACCTATCTCAGTCTTTTACTGGCCGGGGCCTTCCTCTTGTACAACAGCATCATTCATATGCTGTAATATTAGCAAAAAAAATCGTGTGAGCGGCCATATGTTGTGGTGCGCACAGATTTTTTTGCTATAGTCGGCCCATGAATGAGAATCCAGCATCCAATGATAATATTCAGGATGTTCCCCTAAGCGATACGCTAGGGGACCGTTACCTGTCCTATGCCCTGTCCACCATTATGTCCCGGTCATTGCCTGATGTGCGTGACGGGCTGAAACCGGTGCATCGGCGGCTATTGTTCGCCATGCGGCATCTGAAACTTAATCCGGAAACGGGGTTCAAGAAATGCGCCCGTGTGGTTGGTGATGTGATTGGTAAATATCATCCCCACGGCGACCAGTCGGTTTATGATGCCATGGTGCGGCTGGCTCAGGAATTTGCCGTGCGCTATCCTCTGGTGGATGGTCAGGGGAATTTCGGCAATATTGATGGCGATAATGCCGCCGCCATGCGCTATACCGAGGCCCGGATGACCGCTGTTGCTACCGCTTTGATGGAGGGGCTAGATCAGGACGCAGTTGATTTGCGCGAGACTTATGATGGCGAGGAAGAAGAACCGGTGGTGATGCCGGCCAATTTCCCCAATCTTCTGGCCAACGGGTCCAGCGGCATTGCGGTGGGCATGGCAACCAACATTCCGCCCCATAATGTGGGCGAGCTATGCAATGCGTTACTTCATCTGATTAAATATCCAAATGCATCCATGGAAAAGCTGGTGACTTTTATTAATGGGCCGGATTTCCCCACCGGCGGCACAATTGTGGAGCCTCGGGAAAGTATCATAAAATCTTATGAAACCGGGCGGGGCAGTTTCCGTCTGCGGTCCAAATGGGAGATTGAGGATGTGGGGCGCGGCATGTATCAGATCGTGGTCACCGAAATCCCCTATCAGGTTCAGAAATCAAAGCTGATCGAGCGTATCGCCGACCTGATGTTTCAGAAAAAACTGCCCATATTGGCCGATATTCTGGACGAATCCAGTGAGGATATTCGCATCGTCCTGGAACCGCGCTCACGGACGGTGGAGCCGGAAGTGCTGATGGAGAGCCTGTTCCGGCTGACCGACCTTGAAACCCGCATATCGCTTAACATGAATGTGCTGGAGGGCGGGCGGTTGCCGCGCGTCATGTCCCTGCGCGAAGTATTGCAGGCCTTTCTGGATCATCGACAGGTGGTGCTACAGCGCCGGTCCAAATTCCGCCTTGGCAAGATTGAACATCGTCTGGAAGTCTTGGGCGGTTATCTGATTGCCTATCTCAATCTGGATGAAGTGATCCGTATTATCCGTGAGGAAGATGAGGTCAAACCGTTCCTGATGAAAGCCTTTAGTCTGACGGATGTTCAGGCGGAGGCCATCTTGAATATGCGTCTGCGCTCCCTGCGCAAGCTGGAGGAAGTGGAAATCCGGACCGAGTTTTCTGCGCTGGAGGTTGAAAAAACCGGATTGCTGGAATTGCTTGCCAGTGAAGATATGCGCTGGGAGAGAATCGCCGGGGAAACCCGGGAAACCCGCAAGAAGTTCGGCCAGAAGACTGCGCTTGGTGCGCGGCGTTCGACCTTTGCCGATGCCCCGGTCATTGATATAATTCCGGTGGAAGCCATGATCGAAAAAGAGCCGATCACGGTGATTTGTTCTGATAAAGGCTGGGTCCGGGCCATGAAGGGCCATGTGGCCATAGATGACAAGATTAAATATAAGGACGGGGACAAGCCAAAATTCGGCTTTACCGCTTATACTACTGATAAAGTTATTCTGGTGGCCAGCAACGGGCGTTTCTATACCCTTGGCTGTGACAAGCTGCCGGGTGGGCGCGGTCATGGGGAGCCGGTGCGACTGATGATTGACTTGCCCAACGAAGATGAAATCATGACTTTGTTTGTTCATCAACCGGGCAAGAAAATCATGATTTCCTCTATTGCCGGACGGGGCTTTATGCTGGAAAGTGATAATGTTATCGCCAGCACCAAAAACGGCAAGCAGGTGATGAATGTTGAGGACGGCAAGAACAAAGTGGCTGTTTGCCGGATTATCGAAGATGGTGATAATCATGTGGCCATCATCGGCACCAACCGGAAAATGCTGGTCTTTCCATTGGATCAGATGCCCCAGATGAACCGGGGCCGGGGGGCGATCCTGCAGAAATACAAGGGCGCGCATATGGGGGATATAATTTCTTTCAATGCCGGTGACGGTCTGAGCTGGCCTATGAAGGGCGGCAAAATGCGCACAGAAACAGACCTGACCACATGGATTGGTCGGCGCGGAGCCGTCGGGCGCATGCCGCCGCACGGGTTTCCGACCACAAATAAATTCTCTTGAGAATTCTGTCCCCGCGCAAATCACCCCTGCGCGTGGGCAGGCTGGTTTATATTTCGGCACCTGCCGCGCAAAATAAGCACGCTTATCAGAATTTTATCCGGCGTAATGAGGACTATCACAAACCGTGGGTCTATCATTCCTTTGACCTGAGCTATTTTGATCAATATCTGACCCGCATTAAACGGGGGGTGACGCAGGGTTTCTTTATCTTTGAGAATGACACCGATAATCTGGTGGGTGTGATCAATATCAATAATATTTTGCTGGGGGCCATAAGCTCGGCAAGTCTTGGCTATTACGGGGATCAGGATTATGCTGGCCGGGGCCATATGACAGAAGGCATGAGGCTCGCCCTTGATTATGCGGTGGCTGATTTGGGCCTGCACAGGTTGGAAGCCAATATTCAGCCGGACAATATTCCATCCCTGAATTTTGTTAAAAATATCGGATTCAAGCGGGAAGGCTTCAGCCCCAAATATCTGAAAATTGGCGGAAAATGGCGCGACCATGAACGCTGGGCCATATTGGATGAAGATATTAAAAGTAATAAAAACCATACTTAATGTAAAAAATACTTTACATATTGTTAGATTTACATTACATCTCTTTCAACTTTAACTAATTGAAAGAGATGTAATGTTTTTACAGGATATGTCCAACCGGGAAAAAAGCCTGTGGAGTAAAGTGCTACTGGACGTAATCATTGCTCTATATTTCTTCCCGGAAGTTTTTGCCATGGACGGGGGAATGGCGGCCAATGTGGATGAGATTTCATTTCTAATCGGGTCTGTGATCGTAATTGCTATTGTAGGCAGTATTGTAATTTACTGGTTACTTGATGCGGGGAAGGCTGAGAAGAAAGACGAAAGGGATTACCAATTTGAGGCCCGATCATATCTCGTCGGCTATGCTGTAATGTTAACGGCGGTATCCATCTTTATTGGTCATATTATATTGAATGAATTGACGATCAGATTGTTTAATTTTCAGTATGAGGATTTGACCAGTTTGCAAATTGTAATTTATTTATTACTGTCATTGACGCTGGCGGAATTTTTCAAAGATGCGACAAAATTATTTTATTATCGTCGGGGATATTGACCGATGATTACCAATAATATCAGGCGATTACGCTTTGAAAATGATGAGATGAGTCAGGCAGAACTGGCCAGAAGAGCCGATGTGACCCGTCAGACCATTCTGGCACTGGAAGCCAGAAAATACTCACCGTCCCTTGAACTGGCCTTTCGAATAGCGGAGGTGTTCGGAAAACCTCTGGAAGAGGTGTTTACTTATTTACCAAACAAGGATGTACATTAGAGGATTAAAATAATCCTTGGATCAAACCATCCTCATCAACCTCGATTTGATTGGCGGCGGGGGTGCGGGGCAGGCCGGGCATGGTCATGATGTCGCCGCAAACCACCAGCAGGAATTCAGCGCCGTTGGACAAGCGCACCTCCCGGATGGGAACCACGTGATCCTTTGGGGTGCCTTTCAGGTTGGGATCAGTTGAGAAACTATATTGGGTTTTGGCCATGCATACCGGATAATGGCCAACGCCCTGATCCTGAAACTGCTTTATCTGGTCACGGACTTTCTGGTCAGCCATGACTTCAGTGGCACCGTAAATTTCCTGGGCAACCGTCTGTATTTTTGTCCAGAGTGATATGTCATCATTATAGAGGGTATGGAAATTGCTTTCCTGCCCGTCCACCATATCAACCACATATTGTGCCAGATCAGTAGTCCCCGCACTGCCATTGGCCCAATGGGTGGCCTCAATTGCGGTGATACCCAATTTGGCACATTCATCGACAACGCATTTTATTTCCGCGTCTGTATCCGTGGGGAAGCGATTTATGGCCACCACGGTTTTTACGCCGAATTTGGCAATATTTTCGCCGTGACGTTTCAAGTTCTCCAGCCCTTTCTGAACCGCTAAAATATTTTCTGTTCCAAGGTCAGCCTTGCCAACACCGCCATGCATTTTCAGGGCGCGTACCGTGGCGACCAAGACGGCGGCATCCGGCCTTAACCCGGCTTTACGGCATTTGATGTTAAAGAATTTTTCCGCCCCGAGGTCAGCCCCAAATCCGGCCTCTGTAACCACATAATCAGCCATTTTCAGGGCGGTTTTGGTGGCCACTACCGTATTGCAGCCATGGGCAATATTGGCAAAGGGGCCGCCGTGGATAAAGGCCGGGTTATGTTCCAGCGTTTGAACAATATTGGGCATCATGGCATCTTTCAGCAGGGTAACCATGGGGCCATCGGCCATAACATCGCGGGCATAAACCGGCGTCCGGTCCCGGGTGAATCCCACCAGAATCTTGCCCAGACGCCGCCGCAGGTCTTTCAGGTCGCTGGCCAGACAGAAGCAGGCCATGACCTCCGAGGCCGGGGTGATATCAAAGCCGCCTTCGCGTGGATAGCCGTTGGCAACGCCGCCCTGTGATGTGGTAATCTGGCGCAGGGACCGGTCATTCATATCCATGACCCGCCGCCAGGTAATCCGGCGGGTATCAAGGCCGCTTTTATTATCCCAATAGACATGATTGTCGATCAGGGCCGCCAGCAGGTTATTGGCTGCACTTATGGCATGAAAATCGCCGGTAAAATGAAGATTGATGTCTTCCATGGGGATGACTTGCGCATGGCCGCCGCCCGCCGCCCCGCCCTTCATGCCAAAACAGGGGCCAAGGGAGGGTTCGCGAATACAGATCATGGCTTTTTTGCCGATCCTGTTCAGCCCATCCCCAAGGCCAACCGTGGTTGTGGTTTTACCTTCACCCGCCGGGGTTGGGGTAATGGCGGTCACCAGAATGAGCTTGCCGTCTTGTTTGTTGGACAGGCTGTCTATATGCTCATAAGTAACCTTAGCCTTGTCATTTCCGTAACGAATAAGCGCGGATGAGGGAATGCCAATTTTCCGGGCGATTTCCTCGATGGGCTTTGCGGTGGTAGCGCGCGCGATTTCAATGTCGCTTGGATATGAATTTGATGACATAGCTGGACACCCCTTTTTTTAATCATGTTATCATTTCATACTAACTGACAGATCAACGGGTGAATAGTCATAAAATTGTCTTATTGTTTATTATATTATTTCTCTTTTAAAGAATTAATCCGTAAATTTTTTATTTTTATGTCAATTCGATTTTATAGGTATAATGTTATATTTGAATATAGAAAATTTAATGTCTGGATTACATTTTATGCTTATTAAAATACTTTATAAGTTTTTTCCAAGGATACTTTTTTCAATTCGTAAATTGATACATGTAAACGAAGAATCTGAAATGAAGTTATTATATTTTTTATGTCAAGGGAACAAAACCAGCCTGGATGTGGGGGCTAAATTCGGCATGTATACTCATCGGCTTAACAATCATTCAAATAAGGTCATTGCCTTTGAGCCGATTAAGGAGTTGAGCGGCGCATTATCAAAGATATTTGGCCGTGAGAATGTTGATATTATGCCACTTGCACTTTCTGATAACGCCGGTTCTGTATCCATGAGAACCCCAATATATAAATCAGGAAACCCATGTTACGGAAGATCCAGTATTGAAATTGAAAATCATCTTGAATTTGAGAAAACAGATGGATGGGAAGAATTTACAGTAGAAACTACGCGTTTGGATGATTTGACTATTAAAGATATTGGATTCATTAAGATTGATGTAGAAGGCCATGAGCAAGCCGTTTTGGCTGGTGCAGTTCTGACAATTCAAAAATATAGGCCTGCCATGTTGATTGAGGCAAATAACAGCCATTTACCTCAAGCCATAGAAAAGTTATTTAATTGGGCGGAGAAAAATGATTATCTTGTATTTTTTATGTTTGATGAAAAAATAATGTCGATAGAAAAATATAATATAGAGTATCATCACCATCAAAAAGGCTTGGAAAACTTTATACTCCTCCATGCAAATGACGAATTGCGGATAAAAAAACTGAAACTGGCTTCTTGATTTTTAAATATTTGAATGGAATTAGTTTATCTGATAGCGTCGCTTTGCGTAATGGATTTTTTGTGCCTTCCCTTCTTTTAATTTTTTTAGATACCAGATGAATGACACCAACAGAAGACAAAGATAAGAAAGATATTGTGAAGGGGGCAGGGGTCAATTTTCTTGGCTTTATTATCCGCCTGAGCTCCCGGCTTCCTTTTATTCTACTGGTTATGGCTCTTTTTGGTAAAGAGCTTTATGGCCGTTATATATTTATCATTACTATTGTGGAATTGGGCGCGGCCCTCGCGGTTTTTGGCTTTAAGAGGTCTTTGTTTAAATTTATTCAGGATAAGGATTATCGTCAGGGTCACACGCCAGAGGAAGTGATCGTTGCGGCCCTTATTTGTTCTGTCACGGTGGGCCTGCTCATGATTGGGCTTATAATAGTATCATCAGATCAGCTTGCGATCTGGTTTGATTATCCGGAAATGGTTCCGGGGTTGATTAAGCTTGTGCCGATCATTCTGATTATTTCCGCTGTGGATATTATACTGGCCGGAACCAGAATATCTCGTGATATGAAATATGAAATGATCGCCAGAAGCTTTATCGAGCCATATGCATTATTGTTCAGTATGCTGGTTCTTTATTACTTGAATTTTGGCGAAGCGGGTCTGATTATGGCCTATTCTTTTTCAATTTTTGCCGCCTTTATGACTGCTTTATGGGGCAGTGCCAGATTATTTTCGCTCAGAAATTTTCTGTCGGCCCGGCCAAGTTTTTCCATGATTTGCCGTATATCGAAATTTTCGGCACCAACGGCCTTTCATGACCTTGCCTTACTGGTTTTTATGCGGATGGATATTTTTACGGTAAAATTCTTTTTTGCCGAGGGTATATTGGGCATTTACAATGTGGCTCAGCAAATCACCACTTCGGTAGAGAAGATTTATCAGAGCTTTTACCCCATACTTGCCCCGGTTATGGCCAAAAACCTGGTGGAGAAAGATTATAAGGTCGTTGAGCGGCAAATGGTGATGGTCAGCAGATGGACATTGATGGTTCAATGTTTACTTGTTGTTATCGCCGTTTTTTATGGTGAGGCCTTCATGGGATTGATTGCCGGCGGTGATACGGAAAAAGCTCTTTTGGTATCCAGTGGCACTGTCCTGCTTTTCTTGATGATTGGTGAAACCATTAATGGCGGTTTTGGCATGACGGATATGCCTATTTTATACCGCTACCCCATATTTAACCCGGTTATATCCATCATCATGGTTCCGCTTTATGTCGTTATAGCCGCATTTATGGTTAAAGGCTTGAACATGGGGGTTGAAGGCATTGCCATAGCTTTATGCTCGATCTATTTCCTGATGAATTTAATCCGGGTCATAACCGTCAGACGGTTAATGGGTATTAATATGCTTCAAATGAGCCTGCTGAAAGTAATATTGGCCGCCGTTGGGTCAATTGTGATTTTTGAGCTGTTTATTACTCTGTCTCCCATAGACCTCTTGAAAGGGGCAGGTAGTGCTGTTGGCGTCCCTCTGTTAA
>UOED01000096.1_pt1 | contig 44354 bp, 47 predicted proteins | sample 1990161 | NCBI WGS metagenome assembly UOED01 (sample SAMEA4728526, study PRJEB27164) | hydrothermal vent metagenome | biome: marine basaltic hydrothermal vent biome; feature: marine hydrothermal vent; material: mineral | place: Pacific Ocean | collected 2011-06-14/2011-07-23 | depth 1741 m | reverse complement strand
GGAAATTATGGAAATTGGCGGCGGGAAAAATATCATCAGAATTTCGCTTGCCGGACAGGAAATTCACGCCGTTCTTGGCGCGCAAAGCCGTAAGGAAAGCTGGATATGTCCGGGTAATGATGTTTACATGATCATCAATAGGATAAAAACTGAAATAATTGAAGACATAGAACTTTAGCCAAAATATTTGCGTCCATTTATATTATTAGAGAATAGAATATGACCAGCACACAGCTTTATCTGATTACGCCGCCAACCATTGATGTCAATGACTTTGCCCGTGATTTAGGCGCGGCATTGGACGGTGGGCCGGTGGCCTCTGTGCAATTGCGCCTGAAAGATGCGACGGACGAGGACATAATCACGGCGGCACAGATTTTGATGCCCATATGTCATGCCCGTGATGTGGCCTTTATCATTAATGACCGGCCTGATATTGCCCGCAATGTGAAGGCGGACGGGGTGCATGTGGGGCAGGATGATATGCCCTACGCCGAAGCCCGCACCATTGTCGGACCGGACAGCATTGTCGGCGTTACCTGTAAGGATAGCCGCCATCTGTCCATGACAGCCGCCGAACAAGGGGCCGACTATGTGGCCTTCGGGGCCTTCTATGACACGGATACCAAGGACGGGACAAGTCCGGCGAACATAGCCATTCTGTCATGGTGGGCGGAATTATTCGAGATACCTTCGGTGGCCATTGGCGGCATTACGGTGGATAATGCCGCGCCCCTGATTGAGGCCGGGGCGGATTTTATCGCCGTTTGCGGCGGGGTGTGGAACCATCCAGAAGGACCACAGGAAGCGGTAAAGGAATTTACGGCGTTGCTCTGACCCGCCGCCTGCGCCTTGGCGGTGCGGGACGGTTCCTTTTCATCCACAGCAATCCGCCTATAGGCAGGCTAATCAGGCCAAGCCAGGTGAAAAAGCGTCCCAACGTTCCAACAGGTTCCTGCTTGGAAAATTCGCCGCCGGAGGTATAACCTTCATACTGCAAGGTGGCCTCGACAAAGGTGTAATCGCCTGTACCGGATAGCTCGAAATTCAACATCCCTTCATGGGCCAAGTCCTGTGCCGAGGTCAGGTCCAGGGCTTTTAGGCGCATCTCGAACAAACCATCATAGCCATCCCGGCGGGTTTCAACCACCGATTCCGTGATCCGGTGATGCTGGCGCAAGCGGCCCTGATCACCTTCATCGGGATAAATGCCAAGCAGCATACTTCTGCGCCCGGTGACCTCGCGGTTCACGTCCCGGCGGCGCATGGTGGTGGCAAAATATACATTGCGGCCAATGGTCAATTTCGCCACCTCCTCCTCATTCGATAGATAAATGATGCTTTTAGAGGTAAAATAATGATCTGTGCGCCCGGCGATGCCATTATCTTTCAAAGAGAATACCCGGCGGCGAACGATCTTTCCGCTGTCGGTCAGATTGCTTTCCCCGGCCTTGCTGGCCCATTCCTGATCATCCTGAAATTTAAAGCTGACAATCACTTTGGACAGGACATATTCATCGCCCACGGGTAATTCAGACCGCAGGTCAAACTGCCCGTGATATATTTTCTGATCGGTAATGAGTATATTCTGATGATCAAGGCGGACGTTACCCGACAGGGTCGCCGACGCCGACGCCTCAGGCCATAACAACATCAGAAATATATATACAGCTTTCACATTCTTCCCCTTTTAAGGGCACCATAATAAAAGGAAAATTTTCATATTTTGTTAACAATTAGGAACAGTTTTAGCCAATTGCATATCTTTTTACTTCGTTCTATAAAGGAAAAATGACTGACATTAAAATCGCTAAAATTAATACGGATGCGCACCTGAAGGACTGCCTGAAAATACGCACCATCGTTTTTGTACAGGAACAGAATGTGTCCGTAGAGGAAGAAATGGACGGCCTTGACAATGAAGCGGATCATTATCTGCTGTGGGTCAGGGATGAGCCCGTGGCCACCGCCCGGGTGCGGCTGTTATCTGATATGGCTAAAATCGAACGGGTCGCGGTGCTGAAAAGCCGGCGGGGCAAGGATATTGGCCGGAAACTGATGGAATTTATCATCTCCGACCTCAAGAAAAACCCGGCCATACGGACCCTGAAACTTGGCGCACAGGTTCAGGTTATCCCCTTCTATGAAAGGCTGGGCTTTACCGCTTACGGTGATGAATTTCTGGACGCCGGTATCCGCCATCGGTGGATGACATGCCCGGCTTGAGCGTTATATCTTGACCTCACCGGCCCATTTTTCGGCCAGGTCACCGGCAAAGGGTAATTTGTAATTCTCACCCTGAAATCCCTTGACCATCAACAGAATCCACAGCACAAGCCCGGCAATGCCAATGATCGGCACCAGTGGCAAACCAAGAAGGCTGATGGTCAGCACCATCTGTAATATATTCAGCCCGCCGAAAACGATGATCGACTGCATGGCATGAAAGCGAATGTCCTTATCCTCTTTCTCAAGAAGCAGAAAAATCAACCCCGAAACCCAGCCAAGGACATAGCACAGGCCCGCCGCAACATTTTTTTCCAGTCCGGTAGATGTTTTGCTCATTTTATTTTCCTCCTTATTTGATATAAGGAAACTATATAATAATTTTTCATAAGTTTCCAGCGACGTAACAGAATGACCAACCAACGACCCATATTATACAGCTTTCGGCGCTGCCCCTATGCCATGCGGGCGCGGCTCGGGCTGTTATATGCCCAAATCACCTGCGAACTGCGTGAGGTTGCCTTACGCAACAAACCCCCGGAAATGGTCGCCCCGTCACCCAAGGCAACGGTGCCTGTGTTGCAGCTCACCGATGGGCAGATCATTGACGAAAGCTATGATATTATCAAATGGGCCATCACTCAAAATGACACGGCGGGTTGGAAAAATCATATTACCCAATCAGATGAGCTGGTTGCGGAAAATGACGGGGCGTTTAAATCTGCATTGGACCACTATAAATATTCTGCCCGCTTCCCGGATCATCCACCGGAATATTACCGCGCACAGGGTGAGATCTTTCTAAAAAAACTGGATCAGAGATTGCAACATTCGCTTTACCTTTTAGGCGACAGTCAAACCATTGCGGATATTGCTATTTTCCCTTTCATTCGCCAATTCGCCCATGTGGACAGGGATTGGTTCTTTACCGCCCCCTACCCCCATTTGCAAAAATGGTTACGAGATTTTCTGGACAGTGAAAGCTTCAAGGCCGTTATGATAAAATACGCCCCCTGGAAATCTGGGGATAATATCGTTTGTTTTCCTGACCTAAATCAAGGCCCTCATTCATCCCTTGGCGCACCCTGAAAACAGTGGTAGACTGATATAGTTCGGAGAGTGAAAATGGATGCTTTAAGTCAGGATAAGGTGGAATTTGTAATTTCCATGGCCCGGGAGGTGGGTGAAGCCGCCCCTGCCATCATTGGTGCGGAATTGGCCGATGACAGTGAACCTCAACATTATTCAGAATTAACCCTTGCAGCCCAGGCAGAAAATTCAGGCAACGAGTATTTCGCCGGTGATTCCGCCTATCAGGAATTCAAATCCACCATCGCCAGCATGAATATTGAAGAACGCAGTGAGCTTGTCGCCCTGCTGTGGCTGGGCCGGGGAACATATGTCAAATCCGAGTGGGGAAATGCGGTTGCCGATGCCAGAGAGGCCAGTAACGACCATACCGCAGACTATCTGCTCCGTACGCCGTTACTGCCCGATTATCTGACCGAAGGTCTGGCCATGATGACAGATGATTAAAGTTTTTCCACTTTCAGTACGGTCACATCCACGCTGACCACCTTGACCTTGTCACCTTCGCCGGCCTCAAAATCACCTTCTACGCTCCAGTTGCTGTCGCCGATACGGACTTTGCTCCTGCCGTTCTCCATTTCCCGGATCAGGCTGTAAACCTGACCGATATATTGCCGCCCCCGCTGGTTTAGGGTATTATCCTCGGTCCCAATAGGGTTCCTTTTCAGGAAGTTACGCCCCAAAAGAACCGTGATAATACTCAGAACCGAGAATATAATAAATTGATATTCCCAGCCAAGGTCGGGCAGGACAAAGACCACGGCTCCGACAATGGCACTGGCAATGGCCATCCAGAGGAAGACCACGCCCGGAGCCGTCATCTCCAGCCCCAGAAGAACCAGCGCAATCACAAACCATGTCCAGTGGTTCAAGGTAACATCATTCATGAATTCCATTTTCGACTCCTTAATATTATTACGTGGCCAGCGTTCAAGACCCGGACCGTGGTACAGAACCGGATACGGGCTTGATGTCCTTGCTGATATTTTTCAGCATATCGGTCATGCCGCCAAGTGCGCCAATCACGCCGCTGGCCTCTAAGGGCATAAAGACAAGCTTTTCGTTGGGGGAATTGGCGAACTGCCCCAGAGTTTCCACATATTTCTGGGCAATAAAATAATTGATCGCCTGTGGATCACCATTGGCAATGGCGTCAGAAACCATGGCGGTTGCCTTGGCTTCGGCCTGTGCTTCCCGCTCGCGGGCCTCCGCGTCCCGAAAAGCGGCCTCACGGCGGCCCTCAGCCTCCAGAATAGCGCCCTGCTTTTCGCCTTCAGCGCGCAGGATTTCCGCCTGACGAAAACCTTCCGCATCCAGAATATTGGCCCGTTTCTCACGCTCGGCCTTCATCTGACGGGCCATAGCATCGACAATATCACGCGGTGGTTCAATATCCTTGATCTCAATACGGGTGATTTTAATGCCCCAGGGCTGGGTCGCACCATCGACCACATCCAACAGGCGGCCATTGATGCTGTCCCGTTGTGACAGAAGCGAATCCAGATCCATAGACCCCATCACCGTCCGCAGGTTGGTCATGGTCAGGTTGAGGATCGCGAGAATCATATCATTGACCTCATAGGTGGCCTTGGCCGCGTCCAATACCTGAAAGAACACCACGCCGTCAGCGCGCACCATGGCGTTATCCTTGGTAATCACCTCCTGGGAGGGAATATCAAGCACCCGTTCCATCATGCTGACCTTTGAGCCTACACGATCTATGAAGGGTATAATGATGTGAAATCCAGGTTGGAGGGTCTTGGTATAACGCCCGAGGCGCTGAATGGTATAAGTATAGCCCTGCTGCACGGTCAACGCGCCCATGAACAGGATGAGAACCATGACCAGAACCACGGCGATGACAAATATGCTGAAAGTGTCCATTTTTAATCCCCTTACAAGTTAAGTGTTGATGAATAACACTGACTGTAGCGGAAGCGGGGCATTAAGGGAAGTGGACAGTGAACCGGAGAATCCAGCCTAGGGAATTTGGCGGGTATTCAAGCGGTCCCGGATACATCAAGCACAAATGTGGGGAGGGAAATGTTCAATATCAAACCGGAACCGCTTAAAACTGTGAATTACATTACGATACAATCTTCCATGTACCATCAGGCTGGCGGCAGGCTTTGCCGTAGGCTTCTTCGGTTTTGCCGCCAACGGTGATTGTCTGCTGATATTCCCGGCAATAGGCCCCGGCCTTATCCTGATAGGCGGGCTGTGGCTGATAGCTACCGGAATTGCCCGTATCAGGGTTATACCATGTTGCGGTCTGCCCGGAGGGATAGGTTTCCAGCGCGACCTGCCGGTTACGTTCCATGGCAAGATAGTCCGCCTTATCCAGTGAGCGGCCAATGCTGCTGCCGATGGCGGCCCCGGCCAGGGTTCCGGCGGCCACGGCGAAAAACTGTGTTGTGCCGCTACCGTTATCACCAAGGGCGGATCCGATAGCCGCCCCGCCAATGGCGCCGAGCAACGTACCAAAACCTTGCTTGGATCCCTGCTCACATGCTGAGACCGTTAATACACCCGCCAGAATGAGGGCAATTTTTGCTGTTTTCGCTTTTTTCATTTCACAACCTGTTCTCTTGTTATGAGACTAAAATAGCGCAACCATCCTTAACCAACCATGAACGGAAAGTTCAGTTATAAAGTTTTATGAATTTGTTGCCGCCGCCGGAAGGGTCAGGCGCACAAGAAGACCATGAGGCTCATTATCCATCAGGATAATCTCCCCGCCGTAAAGCCCCGTCAGATCCTTGACGATGGACAGGCCAAGACCCGTTCCCGGCGTATTTTCATCAAGGCGTTCCCCGCGAATGAAAACCGCCTCCCGAACCTGTCTGTCAATACCCGGCCCGTCATCGACGACCTGAATTAAAATATGCTCACCTTTGCGCCGACAGGAAACAATCACTTTGCTGTCCGCCCATTTGGCCGCATTCTCAATAAGATTGCCGACCATCTCCTCAAGGTCCTGTCGTTCGCCCCGAAAGAACACATCGCCGCCCGTGGGCATCATGGTGAAATGCTTGTCCCGGTGAATTTTAGCCATGACACGGCATATATCATTCAAGGCTGTCCAGACTTCTGTACGGCTGGTGATGACCCTGGTGCTGGCGGCAACCCGCGCCCGGCGCAGGTAATGATCCACCTGACGGCGCATGATATTGGCCTGTTTACTGACAACCCCGGACAATTGTCCGGGGTGGCGTTCAGATTCGTTCATCAGAACCGCCAGCGGTGTCTTCAGGGCATGGGCCAGATTACCCACCTGGGTCCGGGAGCGTTCCACAATCTGATTATTATGGTCCAGTAACGCATTCATCTCATCGGCCAGTGGTTGTATTTCCATGGGAAAATCATCGGGCAGATGAGCATCTTCCCCGGTACGAATGCGGGCAAGAGATTGCCGGATATTACGCAAGGGTTTCAACCCCAGAAAAACCTGTAACAAAGAAGCCGCAATCAGACCTAGCCCCAAAGCCCCCAGAGAATAGATCAGGATATTATCAAACCTGTCGAGCTGCTCATCAATCTCCGAGCGATCAATGGCGATGATAAAGCGATAGACGGTCTTGTCATCGCCCGGCAGGGTAATATCCCGTTCCGCCCGGCGCAGTTTCTGGTCTTCCGGCCCGATGGCGCGCGAATAGCGGGTCTGTGACGCCGGGGTGTCAAGGTCAGGGTCCAGCTTTTGATCCCAAAGCGACCGCGACCTGAAAGATTCCTCATCCTCCGCCGAAATTTGCCAGTACCAGCCCGAATAGGGCTGCTCAAACCGTGAATCTGCCATGGAACGGTAAAAGGTAATCTCGCCCTCGGAAATGCTGTCACTGACCCCGATCAGATTTTCCAGAAGGCTGTTCAGCCGCGCATCAAAATTATTTTCAATGGTTTCCTTAAAGGTCAGCGATAGAAGATAGCCGCCCAGAATGAGCGCAAAAAGCGTCCAGACAACCGAATAGGAGATCAGCCGAAACCATAACGACCTGTTGACACTGGCTTTAGCTGCTTTGTTCTTCTGGATTAACAAGCTGGTATCCCAATCCCCGCACCGTGTTGATTATATTGACCCCCAGTTTCTTCCGCACCCTTGTAACAAAGACCTCAATGGTGTTGGAATCCCGGTCGAAATCCTGATCATAGATATGTTCGGTCAATTCCGTTCGTGAAATAATTTTCTCCGGATGATGCATCAGATAGGCCAGCAATTTATATTCCTGTGCGGTCAGGCGAACCGGCATGCCATCCACCGTGACCTTGCTGCTGTTGCTGTTCAGAATGACCGGACCGCAGGTCAGCTCCGGGGAGGCCTGCCCCGCCGCCCGCCGAATCAAGGCCCGCACCCGCGCCAGCACTTCTTCTACCTTGAACGGCTTGGTCACATAATCATCGGCCCCCGCATCAAGGCCGGATACTTTTTCGGACCAGCCATCCCGCGCCGTCAGAATCAGAACAGGCGTGGTGATCCCCGCCTGCCGCCATTTGTTCAGCACACTGAGCCCGTCCATGATCGGCAGGCCCAGATCCAGCACAATCGCATCATAGCTTTCTGTCTCGCCCAGAAAATGACCGTCCTCGCCGTCCCCGGACACATCAACCGCATAACCGTCTTCTTCAAGGATGCTTTTCATCTGCCGGGATAAATCCGGGTCATCCTCTACCAAAAGCAACCGCATTATTTATTTCCCTTCACGCTGACGATCTGGCCATTGGCCGCATTCAGCCTTACCACCAGCAGATTACCATTGGTTCTGAGCAGTTTGACCTTATAGATATAGGATTGATTGCTTCTTTTTGGCTCCAGAAGCCGCACATCAATAATCTTTCCCGGAAAGCTCTGGCGCACCCGACTGCGAATGACCGACAGGGACACAATGCGCCCGGACTGCATCGCTTCCCGCGCGGTATTCTGGCGGTTATTCTGCCGCCAGGCCGGATTTGGCCGCTTCGTGGGCCGAACCAGACTATTTTCCGCAGGTTGGTGTTTATTCTGAAAGGCAATATGCTGTTTAAACAGATTTCTGTTCTGCGGTGCGGCAAACGCAAAAGACCCCGTCCCTATCAGGAACAGGCCGATCAGGCCGATAATAAGAAATCTGCAAACTCTATTCATGGTCCAAGCTTATCTCATCTGCGCTGAATGCAGGATGAATATTTCTGTAATATTATTTATCACCAATCCCGAGCCTATCCTGAATAACGCTGTTGGTTGTGGTATAGCCCCCGGCCATTTTCCGATCCGGAAAGGCATATTTAAAGGCCGCCCGCGCCATGACAGCCGCCTCATAAAAACCGGTGAGAATAAGTTTTATCTTTCCGGGATAAGTGCAGACATCACCGATGGCATATATGCCTTCCTGTGTGGTTTCAAAGGTCTCAGGCGTCACCTGAACATGTTTTTTATCCAGATTTAGCCCCCATTGTGCAATCGGACCCAATTTGACCTTCAGCCCCATGAAGGGCAGCATATAATCACAGGCCACCTGCTTTACATCCCCGTCCAGCGTAGTGACCTCAAGGTGGGAAAGCTGCCCGCCATCCCCTACCATATCTGTGACATTACCGTATAAAACATCGAGTGCGCCCTGATCCGCCAAAGCCAACAGCTGTTGCGCGGTATCATGGGCGCCGCGAAATTCCGCCCGCCGGTGAACCAATGTGACCCGCTCTGCAACAGGGGCCAGATTAATAGCCCAATCCAGCGCTGAATCCCCGCCGCCAACGATGACAAGTTTCCTGTCCCGATATTTTTCCATTTTGTGAACCGCGTAATCCACGGATTTTTCCTCAAAATCGGGCAGTTTTTTAAAGGGTGGCTTTTTCGGCACAAAACTGCCAGCGCCCACAGCCACTACGATGATGGGGGCCTCTATAACAGTGCCAAGGGTGGTGGTTACCTGCCAATGGCCGTTTGGTTGCCGCTCCAATGCCTCTGCCTGCTGGCTAAGATGAAATGTGGGATCAAAGGGACTTGCCTGTGTCATCAGGTCAGCGACCAGTTCCTCGCCCGTTACCGTTGGGCGGGAGGGGATGTCATAGATCGGCTTTTCAGGATAAAGTTCAATACATTGCCCCCCCGGCCTGTCCAGATTGTCAATCAAATGACATTTCAGCCCCAGCAAACCGGCCTCAAAAACCGCAAATAACCCCACCGGCCCCGTACCGATAATAATCATATCTGTGGCGATAACTTTATGCGTCATACCTATATCCCGCTTTTTTTATATTAAATATATAGTAAGATACTTTATAGTCGTCCCTTTACCGATGACTATGTAACCATTTGTAGATATGAACATGCAAACAAAAAAACAAAAAATGATTATTTGGCCTGTAAAATATATTTTATGGGCGGTTATTTTTTATTTTTACGCTGGTTTTTCTGCTCAGGCCAAAACCTGGCTTGTCGGCCCTGATTTTCGCCTGCATAAGCCAAGCGAGGCCATAAAACTTGCCCAAGACGGGGATATTATCAAAATTCTCGCTGGTCTTTATGAAAATGACTATGCCATCATAGATCAAAATGACCTGACCATAGAAGGGATCAACGGATTGGCCCACCTGAAATCTTCAGGCAATATTCCCGGCGGCAAGGCCATATGGGTAACCAATGGAACAAACATCACAATCCGCAATATTGAGTTTTCCGGAGCGCGCGTTTCCGATAAAAATGGTGCTGGAATCAGACTTCAGAGAGGGTCGCTCACACTTGAAAACTGTTATTTCCATGGCAATGAAATGGGCATATTGACGGCGGGAAGGCCGGACATCAGCCTGTTCATAAATAAATCGGAATTCAGCCGGAACATACAGGATTATTCCGTTACCGGAAGACTGTCCCATAATATCTATGTGGGTACTATTGCCGTCTTCCTGTTAGAGAACTCCATATCACGCGGGACAACATATGGTCATTTGGTAAAAAGCCGCGCCCGAAATACCATTATCAGAAACAACAGGATTTTTGACGAAGGTGATATTTCCGCCAGTTACCTCATCGACATCCCAAATGGGGGGCAAGTCCTGATTGAGAATAATTATCTTTTCAAGAACAAAGGCGCCCAGAATAACGCGCTGATCAGCTATGGTGCTGAAGGTATGAAATATGATAAAAATTATCTCACCATAAAATATAATACTGCAATCAGTGAAGCAGATAATTCTATTCTGTTAAGAAATCACTCAAATGTAGATGCCAAAATATTGGGAAACTACTTAACCCGCGTAAAATCCGATAAGGGTATAATGGGGGGCTTCTGGCACAAGGTGAAAGAAAAGATAAAAGACGTGCTACGTTAACGTTTGTTTATGATTATAGTTAGGGAGGAATGTGAGGAAGCTGTTTATTTTTATAATTTGTGCCATCATCTATGGCTCCTTATTTCCGTTCACCTTTGTTTCAGGTGATGGCGTTTGGGAACGCTGGAATATATTATATAACAGCTTTTCCCCCTTCACGTCCCTCGGTGATATTCTGGGAAATATCGTCTTGTTTATTCCTTTCGGGTTTTTTGGAGTCAAAAGCCTGCGGATTTCCGGAGCGGGCAGAAAAATATATTTCAGGATACTGATCTATGGCTTTTTTCTGGCCCTGATCATTCAGCTCATTCAGGTCTATATTCCGTCCCGCTCACCCGCCATTGCGGATGTCTACTGGAATATGGCCGGTATTATTCTGGGGCTGGGTTTTGCGAGGTTCCTCAAAGAATATTTTCCAAAATTTTCCCTGACCGATGCGGCGGGTATCCCCGTAATATTGTCCTTTATCTGGTTGTTATCCCTGTTTTTCCCCTTTGTCCCCACGATAGACTTTCAGGAGATAAAGAATGGTCTGAAACCCCTGATTCTTGACCCTTCTTTTCAGGGTAATATCTTTCTCATCGGACTTACAGGGTGGCTGTTATTCGCCCATTTTACCCGGGATATTTTCCAGCGCAACAGCCTGCACAGGTTCAGACTGCCCATCTTTGCCCTCCTGAGCCTGCCCATGCGATTATTGATACTGGGCAATAATATTGACCTTTCCGATGCCATGGCAGTATTTGGGGCCATGATAATCTGGCCAATGGTTGCCCGTAGCCGTTTGAACAGAGAGAAATTCTTTGCCATTTTAATGATGATCACCATTTTTCTGAATGGTGTCTGGTCGCCGCATTTCATTTGGCATAATTTAAATTTTTCCTGGGTCCCCTTTTCCGGTTTTCTTGAGGGCAGTATATTTCTCAATGCGAAAGCCCTGTTCCTGAAAGCTTTCCTCTATGGTAGTCTGGTCTATCTGCTAAAAAGCGGATGGCCCCATATCAGGCTGAGGGTTTTTATGGCCTTTTCTTTCATCCTCATGATAGAGATTCTCCAGATTTTTATGGCGGCGCGGACGGCTGAAATCACCGACCCGTTAATTATCCTGTTCATCTCTTACATCATAACAAGAAAAAAAACCGCCCCGACAACCCCCAAACAGGACGTGCCAAAAAAGCCCGTACAAAGAAAGGAACCTTCATATATACTTTTAAAAAGAAAACTTGGCCTTCTTTTAGGCAGTATCGCTTTGATTACCATCGCCCTGTCCATCCTGATAAAACTACCCGGTGTGCCCTATAATGTGAGTGAGCTGTTTCGACTTGACGGCATGTTTATTGCGATCCTGCCCTTTGCGGTCTTCATTATCTGGTTCGGGATGAGCATCCCTCTGATCAGTAAACGAATGCTGACAATACCCGATTATCATTTCATCCGTTTTCCAATCTGGGTAATGGGGAGCGGGTTGGTGAGTTATTTGCTGCTAAAAATCAGTGTTACCAGTGAAACACTTGCAGATGTCACCGGGTCCAACAATATCCTGTGGTTTGTAAAAAATCACGAAATATGGGGGAAACCCGGTCTTTTTCTCACCGGGATCATTCCCGATCCGGAAGTATGGAATTCTCTGGAAAATCTGGTGCGCTTTCTGGCACTTTTCTCCCCTGTGACCTTTACTTTATGCCTGTTTTATTTTATCGGTGATCTGGTGAAAAAATATGAGATTACAGGGATTTGGAGCCAGTTGCGTCTCTACGCCATAAGCCTCCCGATATATTTCCTTTATATCCTGCCATGGCTATTTCTATGCAAAATCATCGCCTTTGATTACAGCAGCACCGACAACCTTAATGAACTGATCGCAAGAGACAGTTTTTATGGGCTAGGCGGTGGTATGTATCTATATCTTCTTGTCATTCTGCTGTCCTTAAACAGCGTTTGGGTCAGCCAAAGCAAGCGGCATGGAATATTCAAAATTACTGGCACATTCATTAGCGGCATTATCACCTGGTATCTGTTAAACCTCGGCCTTGAGGCAAATGTTGAAAAATACGGATTAACATTTTCCGGTGTAGATTTCCTGCTTGGCCCGGACCGTAAAATAAAACTTGATGAAACAATCCTGTTCATGCGCTGGTTTATTTTATATACAAGCGCCATTGCAATATTGGCATGGGGGATGAAATTTAATATTCTGTCCCTCCTGCCCACAAGAGAAACTGTAACCGCACAGGCTGAAAATGGATAAAACTTCATTCAACGATTTTATTACCTTGATCAAGGACGTATGGGAGCATGGGGCTTACGGCGTGGATATTGGCAAAATCACACTGGCGCTGCTGGTTTTCTTTTTCTTTCTGATCATCCGCCGCCTGTTCAGCAAATTTATCATCAATCGCCTCAAAGCATTGGCCCGCAAAACAAAAAATGACATGGATGATCAGGTCATAGAAGCTCTGGAAAATCCCCTGCGTTTTATGCCGGTCGTGATTGGCGTTTTTCTGGCTACTGAAATACTGATTCTAAGCGAGGGGTTACAGCAAGGGGCCTATAATTTAAACCGCTCGCTGATTACCTTTAATATCTTCTGGATGCTGTTCAAAATGGTCGGGCCGCTCAGCCGCTCTTTCTCTAGCCTGAAAGGAATTTTTTCCGAAAGCATGATCATGTGGTTGATCAAGGCCATCCGGGCGTTGGTTTTTTTCCTTGGGGCCGCTGCTGTTCTGGAAATATGGGGCATAAAAGTCGCTCCCCTGATTGCGGGTCTGGGCCTGTTCGGGGTTGCGGTGGCTTTGGGCGCGCAGGATGTGTTTAAAAACCTGATTGCCGGGCTGTTTATCATTGCCGAGAAACGCTTTCATCCCGGCGACTGGGTTCTGGTGGACGGTATTGTAGAGGGCACGGTCGAGGACATCGGCTTTCGCACCACCACCATCCGCCGTTTTGACAAGGCTCCGGTCTTTGTGCCAAATTCTGCGCTGGCCGATAACGCAGTGGTTAATTTCACCCGCATGACCCACCGGCGCATTTACTGGAAAATCGGGCTGGTCTATGACACCAGTATCCCCCAACTGCGCGCGGTCCGGGACCGGATAGAATCCTATATCCTCACCAATGATGATTTTGCCAAGCCATCCGAAGTATCGACCTTCGTTCGCATAGACAGCTTTAACGACAGCTCAATTGACCTGATGCTCTATTGCTTTACCAAGACCACGGATTGGGGCGAATGGCTGGAGATCAAGGAAACCCTCGCCCTTGAAATCAAGGATATTGTCCAGAGTGCCGGCAGCGGTTTTGCCTTCCCCAGTCAATCAATTTATCTGGAAAACATACCCGCCGGGGCGGAAAATTTCCCCATTACAGATTCCTCATCATGATTTTAAGGGATTGGCAATATTTCCTCTATATACCCCTTTGATATGAGTGAATTAGCACAGAAAAAACATGCGCCCGCCACGGACCGGAACCGGGAACCCATATTGGATGTTCTAAAGGATTGCCTGCCCGACCACGGCACAATTCTTGAAATCGCCAGCGGATCAGGGCAACATGCAGTCCATTTCACCCGGCATCTGCCCGGTCATTACTGGCTGCCCAGTGACCCGGATAAGGCCAGCCGCAACAGCATCCGCGCCTGGTGGTGGGGGATACAGCTCAACAATATCCTGCCGCCGCTGGATATTAATGCGGCGTCCGATGTCTGGCCCGTTGAAAATTGCAATCTGCCCCTGCCTATCACCGCCATTATCTGTATTAACATGATCCATATTTCCCCGTGGGCGGCCACTATTGGCCTGATGAAAGGGGCGGAACGCATATTGCCAGAGGACGGTATTCTGTATCTTTATGGCCCCTATAAGGTGGACGGCAATCACACCGCGCCCAGCAACGAAGCATTCGATAAAGACCTGCGTTCCCGTAATTCTGAATGGGGCATCCGTGACTTAGAAGATGTTATCGCTCTGGCCCATGACCATGGTCTGAGTTTTGTAAAATCCGTCCAGATGCCCGCCAATAATCTGTCTGTTATCTTTCGCAAAGACCTTAAAGGTAACTGAGCCACCAATATGACCGGCGTTTTTTTATGTCCGCAAACCATTTGCACAATGGGTAGAGCAACAAAATCAATATAAACCACAGTGCCCAGACGACCAAAGGCCCGAAACCATATTCCGGCGGAAATGAAAAACTATCCTTTAATGTTGTACGCCAGCCCAAACCCTGAAGCTCTGCCGCAAGCAACGCCGCCAAGTGGATTACATAGAGATGCAGGACGTAATAAAAGAAGGGCACCTGACCGAAAACAACCATGCCGTTCACAAAACGCCCGCGCCATTTTTCCGCATAGCCCAGCATCATCAGGCCCGGCCCAAGGGTGATCAGAAGATAAAGCAATGACGGCGGATATTTGGTCACATTAAAAAATGCCAGAATATTCCACAGCATGTCCTTCTGAGCCACCCAGACATTGGGATCACCATAAAAATTAATGGCCCGCAAGATAAAGAACAGGATAACCGCAGACAATCCGATACGGATTAGCCATTTTTGCCGTTCCTCAGCCTCCATCCTGTAAAGTCCCGCCAGTAAATACCCCATAGGCATTACCCCGATCCACGGAATAATTGGATAGGCTGCTACAACCGGAAAACCCATATCAAGGGTAAAGACCTGATTATGCAAAACATGCCAGAAGGGTGAGACCACCTCAAAAGGAACAGGTGACGGAAATAAGCCGAAATCCAAAATATTGTGGCCAAAAACCATGACGATGGCAAAGGCGGCAATAAAGTATTTCGGGGTCCAGACAAGTGCAGACATCACGATCAGTGACACACCGATAGCCCAGATAACCTGAAGAATCACAAGATTCTGTAAAGGCTGGAATGTCCAGGCAAAGGTGACAACGGTAACCTCAATAAAAATCAGCCAAAGACCACGGGTAAAAAGAAACCGGCTGAGTTCAGCCTTTGTCCGCCGCCGGGCCATCAATCCGGCACTTAGTCCGGCCAATAGAACAAATGTCGGCGCACAAAAATGGGTGATCCAGCGGGTTACATACCAGACCACACTTGTCTGCTCCAAATCCAGCGGATCAAAACGAACATCCCAGAAATAATCCCGTACATGGTCCAGGGCCATGATGACCATAACCAAGCCGCGCAAAAAATCTATGGACGTTAACCGATATGTTTTTCCCTGATGTGACATGCCCTTAACCCCTTATTTTTATGTAAATTCATCCCAATTTTACTATTCATTAAAACAAGGGACAGCTTCCTACAGCCATTATTTTGACTATATTATTTTACATATTACATGATTTCAGGCGGAAAGTATCAATAACATTGCATAGCTGATGTGCGCGTCACCCTCTGGCCAGCCGCATGGCCTCGGACAGGGTTTCGGAATCGCCGATGTGATTTGCCAAAATTAATATGAGTTTCGCATTCATCAATTGCACATTATCCTCACTCATGTCGCGCTGCATATCAATCAGCTCTTGATAGAAATCATCAGGGCGCGAGATATTTGCTTTTAAATTCAGGGCCATGTTATTTCTCCTGTTTCTGACCGGTTGCACGGGCAAGGGCCGCCGTAATTTTATCTTCGTCATAGTTGCGCCAGCGGGCCGCCACATGCTGATCCGGGCGGATCAGGTAAACCCCGCCGTCATAGCGTTCCGCAAGCAAGCCTTGACTGTCCACGATCCGGTCCCCAACCGTCACCACCCTGGCGGAAATACCGCCGCAAGTAATTTCAGTCTTTTCAGGCTTGTCACCAAAGACCAAGAGCATGAAACCATCACCCAGTTCGTTAAGCAACCAGCCCTCCTTGCCGTCCACCGTAATCGGCGCATCCAGACAATTGGTGCCGGGGCGCATCTCGCTACAGAAACCGGCCTCATCAGGCGTATTGAGCGATGAATTAACGTAAGGCGTCGGCTTGGACAGGCGGCCACTATTGACCAGAGGCCGGGCAAAGTCATAATTTTTCGACAGTTCCAGAACCGCATCCCGGAAATACCTGCTGGCCCGGCTTTTCGGGGTGATAAAATCGGTGGAGCGAGTGGAATTGAGCAGATTATCATCGGCGGCAAAGGCCCGTTCCTCGTCATAGCTGTCCATCAGGCTGTCCGGGGCCTTGCCATCCATAACCAGTTTCAACTTCCAGGCCATATTGTCAATATCCTGTATGCCCGTATTCGCCCCGCGCGCGCCGAACGGGGATACCTGATGGGCGGCATCACCGGCAAAAAGAATACGGTCATAGCGGAAATTATCAATGCGGCGGCAGGCGAACTGATAGATGGACACCCATTCCAGTTCAAATTCCGTATCATTGCCCAGCATGGCCTTGATCAGCGGAATAACATTTTCCGGCTTGGTGGCCTCTTTCGGATCCGTGTCCCAACCCATCTGAAAGTCAAGCCGCCAGACATCATCAGACTGCTTATGCAACAAAGCAGATTGATTTTTATGGAAGGTAGGATCAAACCAGAACCAGCGTTCGGTGGGGAAATCCGCCTTCATCACCACATCGGCGATCAGGAAACGATCCTGAAAAAACTGGCCGGTAAATTCCGCATGCACTATATCGCGCACATTGCTGTTGGCCCCGTCGCAAGCAATCAACCAGTCACATTCCATGGTGAATACCCCGTCCGGCGTTTCCACCTGCAGGCTGACATAATCATCATGACGGGTCAGGCTGATCAGCTTGTGCTTCCAGCGCAGGTCGATCATATCGCTTTGTTTCTGAACTTCATTCACCAGATATTCTTCGCAGTAATATTGCTGAAGATTGATCATGGCCGGCATCTTGTGGCCTTCTTCGGGTAGGAGATCAAATTCATAGGCCAGGTCTTCACGGAAAAATACTTTACCCAGATTCCAGCTGATCCCCTTGTCCACCATCTGATCGGCCACGCCGAGCCGGTCCCAGACCTCCAGCGGGCGTTTGGCATAGCATACCGCCCGGGAGCCGATGCTCACCGTGTTATTGTCATCCATGATGACCACAGGAATACCACGCTTGGCACAATCCAGTGCCGCCGTCAGGCCGACAAGCCCGCCGCCAATGACCACAACGGGATGGCGCTTAATGGTGCCATTTTTCTGTTCGTCCGACTGTTTATAGTCATATTCCGGCCATGTATATGTATTCAGCATCGTATATTTCCTGTGTTAATAAAAAGAGTTACCCCTCCAGATCCAGCCACATCTGCTTGTCGCGTTCTGCGGTCCAGATACGCGGGTCACGGATGCCCTGGCATTCGTCATACGCGCGGGTCACATCAAAGGGCAGGCAATGTTCAAAAATCACCCAGTGACCATATTTCGGTTTCAACAGTTCCATGGTGGCCTTATAAGTGCTGTTCAGGTCCATACCCTTGGCCTGACAAGATTTAACCGACCCATACATGTCGCTGATAAAGGCACGGGTTTCAGTTAACCCTTCCATACATTGTTCCGCCGTCAACAGGGCATCACCGCGCCCCGGCACCAGCTTTTCAGGCTTCATGGCCACCAGATTATCCAATGTAGCGGGCCAGTCCTCAAGATAGGCATCACCCGTATAGGGAGTTGCGCCAAATTCAACCAGATCGCCGCTGAACAATACCTTGTCATCGGGCAACCAGGCGATGGTATCGCCCTTGGTATGGCCCCGGCCAACCTGTTTCAGTTGTACTTCCACACTGCCGAGCCAGATGGTCATTTCACCCTTGAACGTCTGGGTCGGCCAAGTGAGGCCCGGAATGCTTTCAACCGCATCAAACAGGCGCGGGAAGCGCTCATATTCTGATTTATAATCCTGTTCGCCGCGCTCAACAATCAGGTCCCGCGTGTCCATGCTGGAAATGATATGTTCCGGGTTATAACCACTGGCCCCGAGGACCCGCACCGCGTGATAATGGGTCATCACCACATATTTAATAGGTTTATCAGTTACCGTCCTGATCTGATCAATGACCAGCTGTGCCATAACCGGTGTGGCCTGTGTATCCAGAACCATGACGCAATCGTCACCGATAATAACGCCCGTATTGGGATCACCCTCTGCGGTGAAAGCGTAGGCATGGTCAGACAATTTGGCGAAAGTGATCTTCTTTTCTTCCAGATCGGCCTGTGAGGCAAATTTCTTTTCAGTCATTTTTTTATTCCCTGATTTTTACGTTTTTGAAGTATGGCGATAGTATAGATATTAAATAAATTACTGTCTGTCCTCATAGATGGGGACAAATTCCAGATACAGGCTGAACAGCTCATTCTGGGATGAAATGCCCAGCTTGGCATAGGCCCGCTTGCGGTAGGTATGGATGGTCGATATGGCGACCTTGAGATCAAGAGATATGGCCTCGGAGGTAAAGCCCTGTAAAATCCGGATGCAAACCTGCCCTTCCCGGTCGGTCAACTTGGCAAAAACCGCGTTTTTCACATCCAGCAAATTAGCAGACGCATCGGATGATCTGGTCAGTGGCACCTGTGTCACAATCGGGTCCGGCTTGATTTCGGCTTCCCCAAGCCCCGACAGGCGGGCATGTTTGAAAATTAAATTAGTCAATATGGGCAGAATCCGCGACAGGGCCTCAAATTCCCAGCCCTCAAAACGTCCGGTATCCGACAGGCGGTAAAAACTGCAATAAATGGTATATTGCCGGGTCTGAAGCAGGCTGGATACCTTGTCAATCAATCCGGTATCGGTGAAGAACCGTGCCTTATATCCCGCATCATAGGCGGCCGCCGGGGTATGGGGCAATAGCGTAATACGGGTTTCATCGACCTTATCCACCACCCCCTGCCCAATGGCTCCAAGTTTCGGGTCACGCACATGGAAGCGTTCCGTATAGGCCTTGGCCAGACTGCGGCAAATATCCTCATCCAACTTGCTTTTAGTGAAAAGATGGACCGTGGTACCGTCATTATTATTGATGAAAACCGCGCAGTGATCCACCTGTACCACCGCATTGACCAGATCAAACAGACTGTCCTCAAATTCCGCCCGGCCCAGTTTGCATATGGCCCGGTTCAGCTTGGCAAGCCAATCGTCTGATCCTGCGATGGAGGTGCTATTGTCCGGCATGTTATCCGCTCTATTTGGTCCTGCGCTCATTATGAATATATTTTGCCCGTGACACAAGCCAATCCCGCACAGAGTTTTTATCTCCGCCCGCAAGCAGATAGGCCGCCAGCTGTCCCGATATATGGGCCGTGCCAAAACTGGCCCCGCCAATTTGCAGCCCTGTGTCACGATCCATACCACGGGGACAGCCGCCAAAGTCGGCCTGCGCACTGTCCAGAAAGGATATTTCATCCACCGCGCACCGGGCATCCCCCGTGGCCCGGATCACGCCGGGGTATGAGGCCGGATAGGTCGCCGCCCCCCGCGCCGGAGATGCAGCAATCACAATGGTTCCGGCATCCACCGCCCGCCCGCAGGCCGCCGCCAATATGGCCCGGTCCTGCGCCAGTCCCAGACTGAGATTAATCAAGTCAACCTTCTCTGCCACCAGCCAGTCGATGGCCTCTGCCACCGCCCGCGCCGTGGTCACGCCCCGGCCATCAAACACCTGCGCATTATACAGGGCGATGGTCGGCGCATGGTGGCAGATCACCTGACTTATGGCCGTACCATGACCCAGATGATCAACGCTAACTGCCCCGCCGGTAAAGGACCGGGCAACCGCCTGTTCAGCGGGCAGGCCGCTGTCCACAAGGCCCAGCCGCACGGTCACGCCGTATTCTCCGTCAGCCTGCCCTCAGTCATGGAAAACACCCGGTCCAGATTACGAATGGCCCCCACATGATGGCTGATGATAATCCGGGTGCAATCCGTAAAATATTTATCCAGCATCTGCTGAAATTCTGCTTCGGTTTCCGCGTCAACGGCAGAGGTCGCCTCATCCAGTATCAAAACCCGTGGTTTCATGAGCAAGGCCCGGGCAATGGACAGCCGTTGCCTCTGGCCGCCGCTAAGCTGTGCGCCGCGCTCACCCACCGGGGTGTCATAGCCCTGCGGCAACTTTTGGATAAAGTCATCAATACGCGCCGCCCGCGCCGCCGCCGTGACCTGTTCCAATGTGGCCTCTTTCATACCATAAGCAATATTATCCCGCACCGACCCGTTAAACAATATCGTATCCTGATCCACCACCGCAATAATCCGGCGCAATTCTTTCAGGGATAAATGGGGATAGGCCACCCCGTCCAGAAAGATGCCCCCCTTTTCCGGATCATAATGACGGTGCAACAGATTGATCAGGGTAGATTTGCCGGACCCGGACGGCCCGGTAATCAAAATTTTCTGCCCCGCCGGAATATGCAGAGATATATCCCGCACCCCCCGGCCCGGCTCATAGAAAAAACGAACGCCTTCCAGCTTAATATCCCCCGTGACGCGCGGCCCCAACAGGATTGGCTCGATGGGGTCCGTCACGGCGATTTCCTGATCCTTCAGGGCCCGCACCCGCACCAGACTGACCATGGCCCGCTGATAGGCCACATAAAGCCCCAGAAAGGTCTGCACCGGACCCGTGGCCCGGGCCATATAGGCAGAAAAAGCGATCAACGTCCCAATGGTCGCCGTGCCGGAGGTAACAAAATAACCACCGATAATAAAGACGCAGGCCGTGGCTATACTGGTCAACAGGCCGGGTATGCCGCCCGTCACATGGCTGATAATCTGTAATTTCAACAGGTCATCAAGATAGCTGTGGTTAAGCCTGTTCAGACGCGCCTGTTCATGGTCGGCGGCGGATTGGGCCTGAATGAATTTTACCGACGGCAGGGTTTCGATGAAAAAGCTGCTCACATGGGCCGATTGTTCCCGAAGCCGTAGGCTACTCCGTTCCACAAGGGGCCGCATACGGCGCAGGAAAATAACCTGCAAGGGCAACAAGGCAAAGGCGATCAGAGTTAATTGCCAGCTTAAGCTCAGCATGATGGCCAGACTGCCCACCAGAGCCAGACTGCCATTGACCACCGCCAGCAAGCTATCGGTGGAAAAACGCTGGACCTCGGCCACATCACCGTCCAGACGGGATACAATGTCGCCCGTACGCCAATGGCCGTAAAATTGCGGGGACAGCTTCATCAGATGATTATAAACATCCTGTCGCAGGGTGAATAATATCCGCCCAGACAATCCCACATAGAGCCAGCGGTTAAAGCCGCTGACGAAAAAAACCACCACCGACATGACAACAATCAGAACCGCAAAACGGATCACCATATCCATATTGCCCGCCATCAGGCCGTCATCAATGAGCATCTTGGTAAAATAGGGCTGGGCAAGGGCAAATCCGGTCATAAAGGCCGCCAGAATCATAACGAAAACCAGCGGTTTCACCTCTGGTTTGATAAAGCTCATAGCCCAGCGCAGAGCGTTATCCCGCTTGATATTGTTACCGTTGTCCATTGGTTAGCTGATCACATGCCGATCCATGAGCCAGTGCCGGGCCGCCGCCACATGGGCGATGGAACGGCCAAATTTTTCCGCATTATCCGCATCATCCCGCGAGCCATCCCGGATCATATTCATTAATTTTACCAAAGGAATCCCATCCACTTGCCACACCCCGCGCGGATGGTCGGCGCTAACAATGACATCCTCCAACTCAATAAAGCCGCCGCGCACCACCGGTTTCTGACATAGCTCAGCCGGTTTTGACGCCGGGCCCGGATGTGAAACCCCGTCCAGCGGCGGCCAGCTGCTGCGCGCTTTCCAGAACGGGGCATCCGGCCAGCGTTCTTCCGAGGCATAGAACTCCCGCCCCATAAGGCACCCGCCCTCAAAGGCGAAATTGATGCGCTCAGCATAAAACCGCAAGGCCAATGCCCGGTCAGCGGGCCTGTGCATCATGGTATTGATCACCGGCGCCGCCGCAAGGCCGCTGCCGATGGCATAGAAAATACCGTTGCCGGACAGGGGATCAAGAGCCAGCGAGCTGTCGCCCACCACCAGAAAGTCATCGCCCCCCACGGGCAAAGTCTTGTTGGCCGCCGCCGTGCGTACGGAAACCTGATCATCATGGGGGCTAGCCTCCCGTAACCAGTCCCGGGTCTCTGGTAATTGATCTGTCAGGGCGGTAAAAAACCGGTCCAGCCCGGCTTTTGGCGGCAATTCGCCCTTTTCACTGCTGACAAAAATTTGCAGAATGGCGGTGCCCTTGCCGTCCCTGAGGTACCATGCCCAACCTTTGGGAAAAGACGCCACCGAGGTCATGGCCCCAAGGTCTGGCGACACATGATAGGACTTCAACAGAGCCGATGTGGCGGGGGCCGAGGTGAAACCCCCATCCTCCGCCCTCATTTTCCGGCCCAGCTTTGCTTCCCGTCCCCGGGCCTCCACCAGAAAATCTGTGACGGATTCCTGCGGACCCTCAGGGGTGATATAAGATATATGCCAGCCGTTCGGCCCGCGCACAGCCTGCTCTATGCGGGCACGGCGAACCTCAACCCCCTTGTCTTTGGCATCGGCCAGCAAAGCCTGATCGAATGTCTGGCGGTTGAGGATATATTCCCGGTTCTGGGCCTGTGACACCCCGTTCCAATGGGCCGCCCGTTCCACCATATCGCCCACCGACTCCACCGTCTGGGTAAACTCAAAATGGCGCAGGCTGTTCAGAGGACGGTCCGAAAGTCCCTCCCACGCCGGGAAGGGGCGCGGACGGGTGATAATCATAGCCGGAATGCCAAGCTTGACCAATTCGCAGGCGGTAAAAACCCCTGCCGGGCCGCCGCCCATAATAATAACCGGATTAATTGCCATTTCCTGCTCCCATAATCACATTGAACTATGAGGGATCATAATGCAATTTCAGCAAAAAGAACAATAACTTCTGGATTTACTGCCCCTGTATTCAAGTCCGTCTGGCTTAAACGACCGCCGTTGCTTCGATTTCCACTTTACCACCTTCTTCAATCAGGCCGGAAATATGAATCAGAGACATGACCGGATAATTTTGGCCCATGACCTCACGATAGGCCGCCCCGATTTCCTTCTGCTTGTCCAGATATTCCTGCTTGTGGGTCACAAACCATGTCATGCGCACAATATGTTCCGCCCCGGCGTCACATTCCTTCAGGATGGCCAGAATATTCAGCAACGCCTGACGGACCTGGTCTTCTAGTTTATCAGATTCAAATTCTTCCCGTGCGTTCCAACCTACTTGTCCGGCGACAAAAACCATATCGCCGCTGGCCTTGATACCATTGGAATAGCCCTTGGGCCGGGGCCAGTCTGGCGGTTGTAAAATTTCCATTTTTATACCTCGAATTGTTTCTGAATTTCCATAATATCACCCTTTTCCTCGCCGCAGGAAAAGCGGTAAGGCTCCCGGTGACCCCGGTAAAGAACGCCAGTGTTAAACCCGTCATCGGACATGAGCCGCCGGGCGGCGCGGGCCGGATCATCGGTTTCATTAACCACCGCCTTATGCACCTGTTCTTTCCAGACCTTCTGGTCCGGGCGGAAGGTTACGCAGGGGCTTAATATCTGAACGAAGGAAAAACCGGGATGCACAATGGCATCGGCTATTATGCTTGCCGTCCCCCTCACATCACCGGAAAAAGTCCGGGCAATAAAATTGGCCCCGGACGCCAGCGCTATCACCAGCGGATGAAAAGGCGACAGACCCGTTCCCCCCGGTGACAGGGCACTGTCCCATTCAGGATCGGTGGTCGGTGAGGGCTGACCCTTGGTCATGCCGTAAACCTCATTATCCATCACGATATAGGTCATATCCGTATTGCGCCGACACGCATGGAGAAAATGGTTGCCGCCAATGGAGAAACCGTCGCCGTCACCGCCTGCGGCCACGACGGTAAGCTCTGGCCGCGCTACCTTAACCCCGGTTGCCACCGCAAGTCCCCGGCCATGAATGGTGTGAAAACCGTATGTATTGGTATAGGCCGGAATGCGCGATGAACAACCAATGCCTGAGATAACCGCAATATTTTCCGGGTCCAGTTTCAGCTTGGCAAAGGCCTGGGTCACTGACAGCAACACATGATAATCACCGCACCCCGGACACCAGACTGGCTTCAGGCTGGACTTGTAATCACTTGCTTTTAATTTCTTTGGCGCTAACTCGTTCATTGGTCTCTCCAGTTCTTAATAGTGTCAACAATTTCGCCCGGCCTGATAATCAATGGCCCTGGTCGCCGGAAGGATTTGACCTCTCCGGGCATATCGTAATTGGCCCTGAGCAGTTTCAGGAACTGACCAGAGTGACTTTGTTCCACCACCAGAATGCGCTTGGCACCCTTCACGGCCTCATCAAAGTAATCCGGTAACGCCGGGGACAACAGACGCATGGCCACCAGCTTGCAGGGCATGCCCTCTGCCCGCAGGCGTTCAATTCCTTCACGTACTGCATTGGTGGTTGACCCCCAGGTGAGGACCACAAGTTCGCTGTCTGCATCACCCTCTACATCGGCCCAATGGTCGCCGTAATTAAATTCCGCAACCTTGCGGTCCCGCTTGTCCATCTGGTCGCGATGGTCCTCCATCAGGGTAGACGGCAGACCTTTGGGGTTATGCTCCAGCCCATCGGCGGTATATTGCCCGCCTGGCGTTCCCGGCAGGGTCATAGGCGATACCCCGTCCGCCGTCACCGCATAACGTCTGTAATCTTCTGTGGGGGCTTCCTCCACAAGGCGCTGGGCTATGAAGGAAATATTGGCCGGTGGATCAATGATGGTGCTGGCCTGTCCCATAAATTGGTCAGACAGCACAATGACCGCTGTCTGCATGGCCTCGGCCAGATGAACGCTCCATTGTGCAGTAAAAATACAATCCTCGACCGAGGTCGCCGCCGTCACCACATGGGGTGCATCCCCGTGCAGGCCATAAACCGCAATATTCAGATCAGTCTGTTCTGACTTGGTCGGCACGCCTGTTGAGGGTCCGCCGCGCATCACATTAACAATCACCACCGGCGTTTCCGATGACACCGCAAGGCCAATGCCTTCCATCATCAGGGACAGCCCCGGGCCGGAAGTCGCGGTCAAGGATGGCCGCCCGCCGAATGACGCGCCAATGGCCATATTGATCGACGCCAGTTCATCCTCAGCCTGTACCAAAGTCCCGCCCATTTTAGGCAAATTTGGTGACATCCATTCCAATACCTCGGTCGCCGGGGTAATGGGATAGGCGGCAACAAAACGGATACCACCGCGCAAGGCACCGAAACCAGCGGCCTGATTACCGCTGATCAGCCAGCGACCCGTACCGTCCCCCACCGCATCGGATACAGTGACCGGGGATGTTAGTTCCGCCGCCGCTTTATAACCTGCGCTGACCGCTTCACGGCTCGCCAATACTGCTGCGTCACCTTTTTTGCCCAGCTTCTTGGCAATAATTTTATTGATGGGTTCTTCGGGCAGGCCAATCAGGGACGCCACAAGGCCCAGAATCACCATGTTAGGTCGCCCCCCGTCCACTGCATTGGCCAGCTCCCCGATGGGGACTTCCACGATTCGCGCGCCGGACGCCGCCAGAATTTCCGGCACCTCCCCGGTTTCAGGATCGGTGATGATCAGGCTTTGCGGACCAAGAGGGACTTCTGCGGCAAAGCGTTCAGCCCCTTTCCAGTCCACCGCCACCAGAATATCAAAGTGATCATCCACACAATGCACCGGCTTTGCCGACAGACGCACCAGCGCCGCCGCCTCGCCGCCGCGAATCTGCGGACCGACCGTGCGGGTCATCAAACCGTACAGCCCGGCCTTGGTCGCCGCCTCCAATAACATATTGCCGGACGTCATCACGCCCGCACCGCCGCTACCGACCATAGCCACGGACACGGATGTATTATTATTGTCATCACTCATATTTTTTTCCTTTCTTAATCCAAGACCCGATGAATTGAGATTTGCATAAAAAATTATTTATCTATTCGGGCCTTGACCTTTAATTAGGTATTGTGGTACTTAATTACTACTTTAATGAGTCTTTGCCTCTCCGTCAACCATAGAAACGGATAAAATGTGAGAGGCGGATTTAACAACTGGAATGAAGGAGCCCTTTGATATGTCACCAATCGATCTGGTCAACCATAATCTGGTAAGCGAGATAAATACGCCGGGAGTTCTGATCGAAAAACGCCCCGCCAAGACCCCGGAGGGGGAAGTCGTCGACGGGCTATATAACTATTGGATCATCCTGGATAACCCAAGCCAGTATAATTCCTATACCACTGATATGGTCAAAGCGGTGATTTTGGCCTTCCGTGAGGCCAGCAATGCCCGCGATGTCGTCGCGGTCGTCTTTACCGGTGTCGGGGACAAGGCTTTTTGCACTGGCGGCAACACCAAGGAATATGCCGAATATTATGCCGGAAACCCGCAGGAATACCGCCAGTATATGCGCCTGTTCAATGATATGGTCTCCGCAATCCTTGGCTGTGACAAGCCTGTGATCTGCCGGGTGAATGGCATGCGCATTGGCGGCGGACAGGAAATTGGCATGGCGTGCGATTTCTCCATCACCCATGATCTGGCAAAATTCGGACAAGCTGGCCCAAAACATGGCTCCGCCCCCATCGGCGGCGCGACGGACTTCCTGCCAATCATGATAGGTTGCGAGCAGGCAATGGTTTCCGGCACCCTGTGCGAGCCATGGTCCGCTCATAAGGCCTACCGTATGGGCATCGTGGCCGATATTGTCCCGGCCCTGAAGGTGGACGGTGAATTTATCGCCAACCCGACCGTGATCACCGATCAATATATAGACGGGTTCGGCAAGATCATTCTGGGGGAAAGCAAAAGTGGTGACGCACTGGCCGAGGGTAAAACCACCCTGAAAGGCGGTGAAGTTGACCTGAGCCTGCTGGACGCCAGGGTTGAGGAGTTTTGTGCAAAATTTGTTGGCACCTTCCCCGACTGCATGACCAAAACCCTTGAAGAATTACGCAAGCCTAAAATCAACGCCTGGAATGCCAATAAGGAAAATTCCCGCGCATGGCTTGCCCTGAATATGATGACGGAAGCCCGCGCCGGTTTCCGTGCCTTTAACGAACCCGTGGGGCGTGACCGCGAAATTGATTTCGTCGCCCTGCGTCAGGCATTAGCCGCCGGACAACCCTGGACTGATGCGTTCACGGAAAGCCTGATGCCTGCGGCAAGAGCAAATAAGGAGACTTGAGATATGGCTACCAGAGAAGAAATAATTGACCGCTGTCAGGCTCTCTATGATGACCTGAGCTTTACGGCAGCCCGCGAATGGAAAGACGCCGAAGAAGGCCGTCATGTCATTGGCTTTATGCCCATGTATGTCCCGCGTGAGATCATCCATGCGGCAGGTATGATGCCCCTTGGCATTCTCGGCGGCGGCGATCAGCTGGAAGTTATTCAGGGCGATGCCTATTACCAGAGCTATATCTGCCGTATTCCGCGCTCCACCATTGAGCTTTTGCTCACCGACCGGCTGGATTTTGTCGATGGCATGCTGTTCCCCAGCATTTGCGATGTGATTCGTAATCTGTCGGGCATGTGGAAATTGCTTCGCCCCGATGTATATTCCCATTATTTCGATGTACCGCAGAACTACATGAAAGAAGTTGGCGGCGAGTTCTATATGCATGAGCTGAATGTTCTGAGGCATGATCTGGAAAAAATCGGTGGTGTCACCATTACCGAAGATGCCCTGAGGAATTCCATCGCGGTTTATAACGAAAACCGCAGGTTAACCCGCGAGCTATATAAATTCCGCTCAGACAAGCCATGGCTGGCCCCGTCTTCAGAAGTTTACCTCATTAACCGCGCGGGCATGTTGATCCCGGTGGAAGACCACAACCAGTTGATCAAGGACTATATCGAAGCCGCATCAGCGGAAGATCGTCCGAAACGGGATAACAGCCGGGTCGTAATTTCCGGTTCCTTCTGTGAGCAACCCCCCCTTAACCTGATCAAATCCATTGAGATGTCAGGTTGTTATGTGGTGGATGATGATTACATGCTGGTCAATCGCTGGTTCACCAAGGAAGTTCCCACAGACGGAGATCCTATTCAGGCCCTGTCCTATACCTTCCTTGAAGCATCGGTCAAAATGCCGTCTTGTTTTGAGCCCAATGAGGACATCAAAGGCCTATTTCTGGTGGATACCGTCAAAGAAAACAATGCTGAGGGCGTAATCTTTGCCGCAACCAGCTTCTGCGACCCGGCCCTGCTGGAACGGCCCATCCTTCAGGACGTGCTGAATGACGCGGACATTCCGCACATCAGCTTCAAATATGCTGAAAACACCGGACAGATGCAGCCCATTCGTGAACAGGCTGGCACCTTTGCCGATTCGATCAAACTCTGGAGTTAATATTATGAGCGCACAGTTAAGAAAACCATCAACCGATGTGCAAAAAGACGCCTCCATGGCCAAACAGAAGGCCATGATAGACAGCAATTTTGACCGCCTCGGAAATGTAAAGAACTCCGGCGAAAAAGTGTCCTATACTTTCGTGCCCGGCAATCTGAACGAACTGATCATGTGCTTTGACATGGTCGGCAATTACCCCGAAATCAACGCCATTCAGAACGGCCTGCGCAAAAAATCAGGCGGCATGATTATGGAAGCCGAGAAATGGGGCCATTCCGAAGATGTCTGTACCTATGTGAAGGCAGACATAGGCATGATGCGCAAAGGCAATATCGGTCCCACAGGACAGCCGATCCCGGAACCGGATATTCTGATGCTCAGCTATACGGGTTGCTATACTTTCCTGAAATGGTTTGAGCTTCTGCGCCATGACTATAAATGTGAAACCGCCATGCTTCATGTGCCTTACACTGGTGATGGTGTGATTACCAAAGCCATGACCGATTATGTAGTCAAGCAGTTGAAAGAGGAAGTCATTCCTAAATACGAAAAGGTCAGCGGCGTTAAATTTGATATTGACCGCCTCAGAGAAAATCTGGCCCATTCCGCCAAGGCAGAGGATGATTTTGTCTGGGTGCTGGAATCTGCCAAGAATAAACCCTCTCCCATTGATGCCTATTTTGGCGGCATCTATTACATCGGCCCTATCTTCACCGCTTTTCGGGGTACGGACCTTGCCGTGGATTATTACAAAACCCTGCGGGCGGAAATCGAAGAACGTATCCGCAAAGGTCAGGGGCCGATCACGCCCGAGGGGGAAATGAAGAACGAGAAATACCGTATCGTCACCGAAGGTCCGCCCAATTACACCAGCATGCGCGAATTCTGGAAAATGTTCTATGACGAAGGCGCGGTTGTAGTGGCCAGCACCTATACCAAGGTGGGCGGCACCTATGATTTTGGTTTCCGCCATGATCCGTCACGGCCATTGGAAAGCCTCGCCGAATATTGCATGCATTGCTATACCAACCGCAATCTGCCGGAACGTACCCGGATGCTGGAAAGCTATATCAATGATTATGAGGCTGACGGCCTGTTAATCAACTCCATCAAAAGCTGCAACAGCTTTGCCGCCGGGGAATTGATGATGATGCGCGAAGTTGAAAAACGGACCGGCAAACCCGCCGCCTTCGTTGAAACCGATCTTGTTGATCCGCGCTATTTCTCCGCCGCGAACGTCAAGAACCGTCTGGAAAGCTATTTCCAGATGATTGATCAAAAACGTCGTGCGGGCGTATAGAAAGGTATAAGAAAATGAAATGTTTTATTGGAATTGACCTCGGCTCGACAACCACCAAAGCGGTTATCATGACAGAGGATAGAGAAATCATCGGGCGCGGGATCACCAATTCCCGTTCCAACTATGACACTGCCAGCCGGGTGGCAAAGCAGGAGGCCATGATTGACGCCCGCTTTACCCTGCTGCGCGGCAAATTGGACAGCAATGACAAGCTGAAAGACAATCAGGATGTGTTCCTTAATGATCTGGAGCGGAATTTCCGCCGGGAACAGTTTGTTGAACAGCTTGATGACCTGCAAGGCACCTGCCTGCGCAGTGCAGAGGGCGAGCGTTTTAACGATGTTCGGGGCGTTTTGACAGAAGTCTTGAGCAGTGTGTTCGATAACCTGCGGGAAGAATCCCTGGCGCTTTATGCCAAGGGGGCCACCCGCAAGTCCGACTTCTTCCGCGATATTGCCGGCGGGCGGTTCCTGACCCTGTCCGAGGAAATATCCAAGGAAGCGGGCCTCAGCTATGATTTTGCCCTTAATGTTTACGATAAATCCATCATTGAAGTTGAGAACAGGCCCCCAGACGGAAATCTAGAAGAAAAATTCCTCAGTGGCCTGCGTCATTTAATTGACGAATCTCCGGAACTGGGCATCCGTTTTGAGGATGTACAAGGACCCGTTACAGAGACCTTGGGGGTTAATCTGGAAGAAACCTTTACCGTCGGCACCGGGTATGGCCGGGTACGTCTGCCCTTCCCCAAGGAGCATATCCGGTCCGAAATTCTCTGTCACGGTCTGGGCGCCCATATGATGTATGCAGACACCCGGACGGTGCTGGACATTGGCGGGCAGGATACCAAATCCATTCAGGTGGATGCCAACGGCGTCGTGGATAATTTTCAGATGAATGACCGCTGCGCCGCAGGTTGTGGCCGCTATCTTGGCTATATCGCCGATGAAATGAATATGGGCCTGCATGAGCTTGGCCCCATCGCCATGAAATCCACCAAGGCGGTCAAGATCAATTCAACCTGTACCGTGTTTGCCGGGGCGGAATTGCGCGACCGGTTGGCCCTTGGCGAAAAGCGGGAGGATATTCTGGCCGGACTTCATCGGTCAATCATCCTGCGGGCCATGTCGATCATTGCCCGTTCCGGCGGTATTACCGACCAATTCACCTTTACCGGCGGCGTGGCCAAGAACGAGGCGGCAGTGAAAGCCCTGCGCGAGCTGGTCAAGGAAAACTACGGCGACGTAACCATCAATATTGATCCTGATTCAATTTACACCGGCGCATTGGGCGGCTCTGAATTCGCCCGCCGCGCGGTAATGGAGGCTTAAAATGGCATTAACAGTAGGCATTGACGTAGGGACAGGCGCAGTGAAAACAGCTCTGTTCGAAATCAACGGCGATCAAATCAACTGGATCGACAAACAAACTGACCGGATCAGAAACCGGGAGCCCTTCAAGCTGGCCGAGGCCGCTTATGACCATCTGCTGGAAAAGCATGGCTATACCCGCGATGATGTGGATTATCTAGCCACCACGGGCGATGCGGAAAATATCCCCTATTCCACCGGTCACTTTTATTCCATGACCACGCACGCGCGCGGTGCGCTTTACCTGAACCCCGATGCGCGCTCACTTATGGATATTGGTGCCTTGAATGGCAAGGCCATCAGTATGGATAAAAAGGGCAAAGTGCTAAAATATAAGATGACCAGCCAATGCGCGTCAGGCTCCGGACAATTTCTGGAAAATATCGCCCGTTATCTGGGCATTGGACAGGATGAGATTGGTGGATTGAGCCAACAGGCCGATGATCCCGAAGTCGTTTCCGGCATCTGCGCGGTGCTGGCGGAAACCGATGTGATTAATATGGTTTCGCGCAGTATTTCCGCCGCGAATATCCTGAAAGGCATCCATATTTCCATGGCCGCCCGGCTGGTGAAACTGCTAAAATCCCTGAAAGTGACCGAAGGCGTGGTCATGTGTACCGGCGGCCTGGCCCTTGACAGCGGCCTGGTTCTGGCCCTCAATGAGGCCATGGCGAGAAACAAGATGGATATGCCGGTTGTCTCTCACGAAGACTCCATTTATGCTGGCGCCATCGGAGCCGCCATATGGGGAGCTTTCCGCCATGAGAAACTGATGGAGCTTGAAAATATGGCGAAAGCCTCTTAACCGAACGTAACACAGAAAGGAACAATATCATGGCTTTAATGATTATCGACAGCTGCACGGCCTGTGATGCCTGTGAGCCGGTTTGCCCCAACGAAGCGATCACCGAGGGGGAGCCTATCTATAAGATAGACCCGTTCAAATGCACAGAATGTGTCGGGGCGGATGATGAACCGCAATGTAAGCTGGTCTGCCCGGAAGGATCTATCATTCCAAACCCGGATTTCGTCGAAAGTGAAGACGAACTTCAGGCCAAATATGACGCTTTGGATTAATATATATATTCTTTATATCGGCCCCGTAAAAGCATGAGAATGCTGTTGCGGGGCTTTTCTTAACCAAACGCAAAGATTTGACCTTTAGTCTGACCACAGGGGTTCAATAAGGAGAATGCTCATGAATTATGTGATATTGGACGATTTTGAGGTCAAAAACCTTCAGGAAAAGGTCAACGATTATATCAAGAAGGGCTACCGGCCCATTGGCGGCATTGCCACCGCCAATCAGAAAGATGGTTTCATCGAATATCTACAGGCCATGCAAGAGATAGATTAGGATCTGCTATACGGTCATTGTCAGGGACAGGCTCTGGGCCGTACCGAAGCCGTTATTCTGCAAGAAGCCCTGCAGGGCCAGCTGTTTTGCCCCGACCTCTGTCCGCACACGGTCCGTTCTTAGAACCGTAAGATTAGCCATCAACTGTGACAGCAGGGCACTGCCCACATGCTTATGGGCATAGGCCGGATCAACGCCCAGCGTATCGATGATCGCAGACGGCTCCGTCTGACCAAATTCACCGAAATCCACCCGGGCCATGACAAAACCCACCACATGGTCGTCAAGTTCCGCTACCAGAGACACCCGGATACCAGATTCCTGCATGATTTCTTTCATCTTGCGCTCATAATAGGACGTGCGGTCATAACCCATAATTTTACCGTCAATCTTGATCAGGGCGGCCAGGTCATTCTCTTTCAGACTACGGCAGGGGACTTTATCCCGGGACAGGGCCATGCTGTCATCGCCGGATGGATCACTGAAATCCACCTCAAATGGCTCATCGTCTTCCTCAATGACTTCCCGGTCCATATAGGCCGCATCCCGCTCGTAAATATAACGCGGGGCCAGGTCAAAACCGCTGGCGGCAAAGAAATGAAGGATATTCTGATCATTCCAGTCGGCCTGACTGCGAATTTCATGGATGTCCTTTTTCTGGACGATGCTTTTGAGTTCAGCCATCAGGTGACGGCCAATGCCTTTGCCTTGTGCGGCACTGCTAACCCCGATGTCATCCACCACCGCAACCGTACTTTCACCGCCGAACTCACCCTTTTGCAGACGGGCCAGAAGATAGCCCTGTACCGCGCCGTCATTTTCATAGGCAATGAAGACATATCGCTTTGGTTCTTTCAAAGCCGCCGCAACCCGTTTTTCAAAAAAACCCTTGCGGGACCGGCCTGTGTTATTTTCATCAATGTCTATAACCTGCGACAAGTCACCTGCTGTCAGGGGGCGCATCATACCTTCAAATTCCGTCATGTTTCTTCTCCGTAACTTTCTCTCTTTAACGCATTTCCGAATAGGCCATCATCAGTTCCGCGTCCTCATCTTCCTCGACAATATCCTCGAGCATGGGCAGCAGGGCCATTTCCTCTTTCTGAATATGGGAAATCATCCGTTCAATCAGCTCCACCCCGCTTTGGCGGAAGGCAGTCCAAGCCGCATCGCTAAAACCGTCTGCGCGCGCCGTTTTAGCCATTTCCGAAATGAGATTTCCCAGAGGCAAGATCACATTATGCTCCCCGGTTAAAATCTGGCTGATCGGCATATCGCCCATGGCACTGAGCAGGGGGAAAAGTTTTCCCTCTTCAAAAGTAAAGTGATTTTTCACATCACATTCCACAAGGTTGATAATATCGCCCAGCAGGGCCGTAATATCGTCATTGTCCCGGTCCGGGGTTTTCTTGGGGCCATATTTGCGAAACACGCCCTCCAGCCGTTCCAGAACGCTGATTGTCGCCAGATGCTCATCATGGAGCGTGCGGGTAATCTGATGGTCAAAAGAAAACATGGGACTCTCTCATCTCTTAATATCGTATTTTGGTACTGTAATACTTATTAATTCAGAAATCAACCGCTATATGTATTTATTATGCCTGTTAGCCTATGATTTCTCTGGTTGGTTTTTAATCATATGGCGAACCACAATGATCATATATAACAGTAACGCCCCGGCCCCGATCAGGCCCAATACGGCCCCGCCCTGAATGATCACAGTCCAGTCCAGAACCACCCCCAAAGCCACCAGAAACAATCCGCCCAGATGCCCGGCGGCATTCACCAGCAGATAACGCTCATCGGCCATGGAGGAGGCCAGCATGGGTATGCCGCCGCTACCCGACGTATGCATACTGCTCAGGAACGGGATTATCCGTTGCAGAATGCCGGTAAGAAAAGTCAATAGCCAGCCAATGATGGCCAGAACCGCAAACAGGTTATGCCCCGTATCCGGCCACAGATTCAAAAGCCCTGCCCCGCCCCACAGAACGGTCAGCAAGAGCATGAACCACCCCACCCGGATCAGCAGAAAAGGCACCCCCAGCCGCTTTCGCATCCGCGCCCGATACACCCCCGTCATGCCGTATAGATACAGCCCGACCCCGGCAATGGCCAAAACAGCCCCGGCCAACGTCACCCACGGCAGATACATATTTACCCCCACCAGCATGACCACAATGGCAAATGCATTACAGGCAATAGACAGGCGGCCAATATTTTCAGGCGGCGCCGGGGCCAGCGCGAACATAGGCACCAGAATATAGGAAAATCCCATAGCCAGCAGGCTCATAAAGCCGAAAACCGCCAGAATAAAATGGCTGATCACCACCGCCAGATGATCCCCCATAAACCCGTGTTCCAAGTCAAAGATCAACATAATCCCCAGAGCCACCAGTGCCAGCAGTGACAGCATAGCCGCCCAGCAATGCTGCATGATGGCCGCCATCCCCTGTACCCCGCGAATATTATGGATGATCAGGCCGAAAAAAATCAAAAGCCCGGCTCCCGTGATACAGGCCCCCGCCAGCATCCCCATATACCAGCCGGTAAACATACCATACGCCAACAGCACAAACCCCGGAATATATATCCACGACAGCAGACGGCAAATCCAGAAGGCCTTGAAGGCCCGCCGGGTGGCCACCGATAACAGCTGCAGGGATGCCCCGATAACGGTCATGGTCAGAACGCCCAACGTGGCCATATGAATGGTCCCCAACATAGGGCCACTGCCCATCATATAACTGGTAATATCCTCAGCATTATATAAAAGTGCCGCCCAGAACAGCAGATAGAAAATCATCGCCGCCATGAAAAACCGGAACGGAATCGATGGCGGCAAAAGCCGGCTGTTAGCACCGGATAAAAAGCTTGTACTCATCATTTCTTATGATCCTTTTCAAGGCGCATCAGCAAGCCCGCTGCTGTATCCTCCACAATTTCCGCCCGCCAATGGCGTTCGCCAAGCTCAGGATACAGATAGACGGGGTCCCGCATCAGGCGCGCCGTAAAAACATCGCCGCCCTGCCCGCTTTCAATAGCCTTCAAAATGGCAATCATGGGATTGGGTGGGTCCAGGTGCCGCAAATCCATCTCCAACACCCCGTCCCGCCAGGTTGACGGAAAAGGCGGCAGGTCGGGAAATTCCGGCAGGGGACATATATCATTTTGTTTGAAAAAGACCTTCCAATGCCCCTCCGACAAAGCGGTCCCGTAATTATCATAGCCCATGGTCGCCAGACGGCGGCGCAGGGGTAGCGGATCGAACGGGGCTTCAATCACCAGAATATCCTCCGGCGACAATTGGGCCACCCTGGCCAATATCTGATCCAGCGGGTCAATGCCCTCTGCCAAAATGGGCCGCACATCCATAGGGATACATTTTGCGTCTTCCATAGACCGGAACCAATCAGGGGCTGTCATCTCCACTGTATCTCTCTCATTCATAACAATGTCTTGAAGCTAGCACAATGAATTGGTATTGTAATGCGTAATTCAAACAAAAAAATAAAAATATTCAGGGAACAGAAAAATAAAAATGACAAAAATTAGCAAATTAAATCCAGAGAGCGGTAATTTGGTCCGCTGTGCGGTGGCCGGTGACCTGCCCCGGATAATTGAGCTGGACAAGCAGATCAGCGGTCTGGACAAGCCCGATTACTGGCAGGAATCATTTCGCCGTTTTGGCGGGGCAAAGGACGGACGTTATTTTCTGGTGGCGGAAAAAGATGGCCTGATCGCGGGCTTCATTGTCGGTGAAATCCGGGCATGGGAATTTGGCTCACCACCCGGCGGCTGGGTCTTCTCGCTGACCGTGGACCCGGACACCCGCCTTGGCGGAGTCGCGACCGACATGTTCAACACCATCTGCGACTGTTTCCGCAAGGCTGGTGTGAACAAGGTTCATACCATGACCGACCGGGATAATATCACCGTCATGGCCTTTTTCCGCAGTCAGGGCATGATGGCCGGGCGCAGTATTCCCCTTGAAATGGACCTGTCCGACGGGGGAATATCCTCATGAAACTGCAACGCTCAAGCCGCCTGGCCCTCTATTCGGTTCTGGAACTGGCCGCCCGGCCCGATGAACAATTATCCGCGTCCGAGATAGCGGCAAAATTTGATGTGTCCCTCAACCATCTGGCCAAGGTATTGCGCGATCTTGGCCGGGCCAGAATGGTCGAAGCCGTGCGCGGCGCGGGCGGTGGATACCGTTTTTGCGGCAATGTCCGGCGCACGACCCTGAAAGATGTGGTGGAAATTTTCGAGCCGATCACCCTTCACGATGCCCAGGGCTATGAGCCGGGCGACAAGACCGAATTCGGGGCATCTCTGGCCGTGGTTCTGGGCGAGATCGACGACATCGCCCTGGCCACCCTGGATTCCATTACCCTGGAAACCATGCTAAAATTAACGGACAGGATGCAACGGCAAGAAAAAGGCTAGAATAATATCAGGCCTGTATTTTAATCCTCAAACGGGTCATGGACCAGAATGGTGTCTTCCCGTTCGGGGCTGGTGGACAGCAGGGCCACGGGCGTTTCGATCAATTCTTCTATGCGGCGGATATATTTGATGGCGGTTGCGGGCAGGTCAATCCAGCTGCGCGCACCGTAGGTGCTGTCTGACCAGCCTTCAAGTGTTTCATAAATCGGGGTCACCCGCGCCTGATCCTCGGTTGAGGCCGGGAAATAATCCAGCCGTTCGCCGCCCAGGTCATAAGCGATACAGACCTTCAATTCATCCATCCCGTCAAGCACATCAAGCTTGGTCAGGGCGATACCGGTAATGCCGCCAACCTTGGTCGCCTGACGAACCATCACCGCATCGAAATAGCCACAGCGGCGCGACCGCCCGGTGACGGTGCCAAACTCATGGCCCCGTTCGCCAAGCCCCTGACCTACCTCATCGAATAATTCGGTGGGAAACGGCCCTTCCCCCACACGGGTGGTATAGGCCTTGGTAATGCCCAGCACATAGCCAAGGCTGCTCGCCCCGGTGCCGCTACCCCCGGCAGCGGTGGAGGATATGGTGTTGGAGGATGTTACATAAGGATAGGTGCCATGATCAATATCCAGCATGATCCCCTGTGCGCCCTCATATAAAATCCGTTTACGCTCATGGCGCATCTGATCCAGAACCCGCCAGCTTGCCCCGATATAGGGGGTAATTTTCGGCGCAACTTCCATGATTTGAGCAATCAGGGCATCCCGGTCAATCTCCGCAACGCCGAGCCCTCTGCGCAAGGGATTATGATGACCCAGCAAGACATCAACCCGTGCCTCAATGGCTTTCGGCGATTTCAAATCACAGGCCCGGAGCGCCCTTCGTGCCACCTTGTCCTCATAGGCCGGACCAATACCCCGCCGGGTGGTGCCAATCTTTGGCCCGCCCTTGGTACATAGGTTGGCCGCATCCTCACGTATGGCATCAAGCTCGCCGTGCAGGGGCAGGATCAACGCACAATTTTCCGCCACCATCAGGTTATCGGATGTCACATCCGCACCCTGTGATTTCAGCAGATCAATCTCTTTCAGCAAGGCCCAGGGGTCAACCACAACGCCATTACCGATCACCGAATATTTGCCGCCGCGCACAATGCCGGAGGGCAGCAGGCTCAGTTTATAAACTTTGCCGTCAATGACGAGGGTATGGCCCGCATTATGACCGCCCTGAAAGCGCACCACCACATCGGCGCGCTCCGACAGCCAGTCAACGATCTTGCCTTTACCTTCGTCGCCCCATTGGGAGCCGACCACGACCACATTTGCCACGTTATTGACCTCTCTAAATCTGTGTTATTTTATCTGATTGCCATATATAGCGGCACATCAACCGTTCGGCTTCCGCCATGTCATCCGCCGTCGCCTCAAGGCCGCATATGGTCCGATAGCCCTGCCCGCGCAGGTCGCTCAAAGCCGCCATATTCGTTCCGAAAGGACAATAGATATATTTAAGTTCCGCCATATCCGGCAAGGCGCGCATCAGGCTGTCAAGATAGAGGGAAAAACCGGTTGCCGGTTCGCTGACCCCGCCCTCAACCATATAACGCCCGCCCCGACCAAGTTCACCGCGCACGCCCCGGACAAACAGGGAAAAACCGATACCGGTCTGAAATTCAAAGCCACTATATTCGCCGGGGTCCACGGTCACATGAAGCTCCGGCGCCACTTGTTTCAGACGATCAAGAAGTTTGGCCAGTTCATGACATATATCCTGTGCTTCCTGCGGGAGGGACAGTCCCCTGATAATCGCCATGGCCTTGTCCGCTGCCCCTGCCGCCGACAAGAGTTTCCGGCTGATGTCGCCGATTTCACCGTCCAGATTGTCCAGCGCGCCTATATCCTTGGCATTAAGGGCCTGACGAACGATAGCTGATTTCTCCGCGCCCAGCCTAAGTCCCCGGCAGATGGCCGGCACCAACAGCGGCATGGTCAAGTCAATGCTGGCCTGTTCAACGCCGACCGCGTCCAACACATCCCGGGCCAGCAGAATGATCTCCACATAGGCTTCCGGGCTGTCGGAGCCGATCAGTTCAACGCCGGCCTGCTTAAACTGCCGTTCGGGGCGTAGCTGACTGCCGCGCACCCGAAGCACATCACCGGAATAGCTCAGACGCAAAGGACGCGGTGCATTTTTCAGGCGCGAGCGGGCGATACGCGCCACTTGCCCCGTCATATCATTACGCACCGCCATCATCCGCTGTGTCACCGGATCCATCACCCGGAACATATTGCGGGATTGCGCTTTACCCGGCCCGCTGAGCAGGCTTTCCTCAAACTCCATGATCGGCGGAATCACTCGTTCGTAACCGAAACTGGCAAAGCATTGGCGCAATTTCTCAACGATTTCCGCCTGATACTCCGCCTCATGGGCCAGCGTATCATGCAGGCCTTCGGGCAGAAGGGCCGTATCATCTGAAGTGTCATCGGGTTCCGGCATAGTGCGTCCATTTGAGCGTATTGAATCAACATCGCCGTGCTTATATCCCAGCTCTACTATCCAGTCAATTAGAGCGTTGATTCTGGTTTTTCAAGATTTACGGAAAGACTGGGAGTCAAAAGCCCAACGCTTATTCCAAACGGGCTGACACATAAATGAATACCCCGCAAAATCATCAGATTCAGGGCAGAAGTGCCGCCAAGTTTTTTTACCTTGAAGTAGTTGCTCCCGCGCCTGTCAAAATCAATATTTTTATAATTTCTAAAGTTACGTATGAGTTTAAGCGGGTTCAATCCGCGTTCAGGGTGCTTTCCCTTAAAGAAGAAATTATCCCATGCCGGGGGAATATAGTTGGTGAACCATTTTCCAGAATGGACCTCCTTCGGAGACAAACGATTACTGGTCCCAAAGATCAGTAGTCTTCCCCCCGGTTTTAAAACCCGGTCTATTTCTTTCAGGACAGAATTCATATCTTTGGCGGAGACATATTCCAGAACGCTGTTGCACAGCACGGCATCAAACATTTTATCCCCATAAGGTAACTGACCGCCGGGCATTATCCGGTTGTAGCAGGTTTTGTCCGAGACCCCATATTGCGCAGCATTGAGTTTTGCCAGCTCTACCATATCATGATCAATATCCACGGCACACACCGTATGACCCAATATCGCCGTAACAACAGACGTCGCCCCGAAATTACATCCAAATTCCAGTATATGGCTTTTCTTGCCCCCGATAACAGTGTCGATCAAATGTCTCACGTGATGCCATTCATATTCGACATAACCCCCGACCCACCTGTCATCAGGGTCAAGGCCCATTTCAAGAGCTTTTTTACTGAATTCCCCGTACAGCTTCTGGTCCCTGACAGGCCCGGAATTATCAAATCCGATATCTTCCCCGACTGCTGGCCTGTTTTCCATAATTATTTTCTCACAAAATTTCATTGGAATATGTTTGAGTAAAATAACAGCAAACAAACAAGTTTCATAACCAATAAAAGAGATCTTCAACAAAAAGTCAAAGATCTCTTTCCGGCAAATAACGGATGTAATATCAGAATGTCAATGCCTTTACCTGTTTAACATGGGGCAGACTTTCCACCGCCGCAGCGGTTGCCGCATCAGCCGGGGCATCGATGGCGACCAATGCGATGGCTTCACCACCCTCTGAGGCCCGGCCAAGGCTGAAGGTGGCGATATTCAGGCCCGCTGCGCCCAATGTGGTGCCCAAAGCCCCGATAAATCCGGGCAGGTCTTCGTTGGATACATAGAGCATGTTCGGCGTCAATTCCGCATCAACGGCAATATCCTTGACACTGACAATGCGCGGGCGTTTGTCGGCAAACAATGTTCCGGCCACACAGCGCACCTGCTTGTCCGTGGTCACCGTCACCTTGATATAGGTATTATAATCGCCTTCGGAATCGTGGCGGGTTTCGACAATATCAATATCGCGCTCCTTGGCTACGGCCAGTGCATTGACCATATTGACGCAATCCATCAAAGGCTGTAACAGACCCTCAACCACGATAGCGGTCAGAGGCCGGGTGTTCAGTTCGGTCACATCCCCCTGATATTCAATCTGTATGCTTTGCAGGGCATGTTCGGTCAGCTGTCCCGCAAAACCGCCAAGCTGTTTCGCCAGAGTCATATAGGGGCCTAGCCGCACGGATTCTTCCGCAGACACAGACGGCATATTGAGCGCATTCGTCACCGCCCCGTCCAGCAGATAATCGGCCATCTGTTCCGCAACTTGTACGGCCACATTGACCTGAGCCTCGGACGTTGACGCGCCAAGATGAGGCGTTGCCACAACTTTTTCATGGCCAAACAAGGGGTTTTCCCGGGCCGGTTCCTCGGCAAATACGTCCAGAGCCACCCCGGCCACTTTGCCGTTATCCAATGCGGTGAGCAAAGCCGCCTCATCAATCAGGCCGCCGCGCGCGCAGTTAATAATCCGCACACCGTCTTTCATTTTCCCGAAAGCATCCGCATTTAAAATACCGCGCGTGCTGTCAGTGAGCGGTGTATGCAGGGTGATAAAGTCAGCCCGGGGGAATAATTCGTCCAGCTCAACCTTTTCAACGCCCAGTTCCTCGGCCCGTTCCACGGACAGATAGGGGTCAAAGGCAATAACCTTCATTTTAAGGCCCAAAGCCCGTTCCGCCGCGATGGCACCGATATTACCGCAACCAATGATGCCTAATACTTTGGACGTCAGTTCAACGCCCATAAAACGGGATTTTTCCCATTTGCCCGCATGGGTGCTTTCATTCGCCAAAGGTATCTGGCGTGCGACCGCAAACATCATCGCGATGGCATGTTCCGCCGTGGTGATGCTGTTGCCAAACGGGGTGTTCATCACCACAACACCGTGGCTGGTGGCGGCGGGAATATCCACATTGTCCACACCAATGCCTGCCCGGCCAACCACTTTCAGGTTGTCTGCGGCCTCCAGAACGGCCTTGGTGACCTTGGTGGCGGACCGGATGGCCAGCCCGTCATAACGGGGGATGGCTTCGATCAATTGTTCAGGGGTCAGACCAACAATCTGGTCCACTTCGATGCCACGTTTCTCGAAAATTTCCTTTGCGAGCGGGCTTAATTTGTCAGAAATAAGTACCTTTACCATTTTCAGGTGCCTTTCAAATAAAATCTATACTGTATAAAATTCAGGATGCTGTGATTTGTGCGTAAGCCCAGTCGAGCCACGGCAACAGCGCGATAAGATCAGCGGCTTCCACCGTGGAACCAGCCCAGATACGCAGACCCGCCGGAGCATCACGATAAGCGCCAATATCAAAAGCCGCGCCTTCTTCGTCCAGAAGCGTTGCCATTTTCTTGGCCACCGCCGCCTGTTCTGCGGGCTCCAGCGCGGTAAACCACGGGGCCACGATTTTCAGGCATACGGACGTATTGGACACGGCCTGCGCATCATTGGCGAGGAACGCAACCCAATCTGTACGCGCCACCCAATCCCGGATAACCGCCAGATTTTCTTCCGACTTGGCAATCATGCCTTTCAGGCCGCCAATGCTTTCCGCCCAATCGAGCGCATCCAGATAATCTTCCACACAGAGCATGGACGGGGTGTTGATGGTCGCACCGCTAAAGATGCCTTCGATCAATTTGCCGCCCTTGGTCAGGCGAAAAATTTTAGGCAGGGGCCAGGCCGGAGCATAGTTTTCCAGCCGTTCCACCGCCCGGGGGCTGAGAATAATCATACCGTGAGCCGCTTCACCGCCCAGAACTTTCTGCCAAGAGAAGGTGGTCACATCCAGCTTGTCCCACGGTAAATCCATGGCAAAAGCCGCCGATGTGGCATCACAGATGGTCAGGCCTGCCCGGTCATCACTGATCCAGTCGGCGTTTGGCACTTTTACGCCGGAGGTTGTTCCGTTCCAGGTAAAGACCACATCACGGGCCGGGTCCACTAGGCTCAGGTCCGGCAAATCGCCGTAGTCAGCGGTCAGGCTGCGGATGTCGTCAAGTTTCAATTGCTTGGTCACATCGGTGATCCAGCCGGAACCGAAACTTTCCCACGCCAGCATATCAACGCCGCGTGCGCCCAGCATGGACCAGAGCGCCATTTCAACGGCGCCAGTATCGGACGCCGGCACAATGCCCACGCGATAACCTTCCGGGATTCCCAGAATGCTTGCGGTACGGTCAATAGCTTGTTTAAGACGGGATTTGCCAATTTTGGCACGATGAGAACGGCCCAAGGGCGCGTTTTTCAAATTATCAATCGTCCAGCCCGGGCGTTTTGCGCACGGACCTGACGAAAACAGCGGGTTCGCTGGTTTCTGTAAAGGTTTCATTTTATCTCCTACTCCTTGCAGAATAGACGTCCCCCGTTGGGGAGGGATAGCCCACGGCAGAACATAAGGATAAAAATTCCCCCGTCAAGTGAAGATTATATAAAAATTGTTGCACGGCACAAAATCTTATGTGTTATAAGGGGTTATCCGAAAGTTATTTCTTCAATATCCCTGACCCATATGGTAAAGATGGAATATCGGGCAAACGGACAATAACCACCGCCTACAAAAACATATACAAGCCGTTTAAAAACCGCAATCTTCTCGTGATATATTAAACACGACTTGCGTGCCGTCATTTGCCTCCATTTTGAAAACAATCTTTTTCACTACCCCCTCAAAAAACGGCTTATACTCCTCACAACTTACTAATGCATTTTTTTGAGCTACTTGTGTATCAAACGTGTCACTATTGAATGTTTCATAATCAAATCGGAAATAATTCACGACGGACTTATCATCCGAATTAGTGGATATTTTGATCAAAGTTAACCCCCCATCCCCAATAGGTCGTCGCTAAACCAAATTTACCCTTATATAAGTCAATAAGAAATACCATTTTTCCCCCTTTTTACATAGCGTGACAACACTATTAAAACATATGCATATTTCGCTTTTACC
>UOED01000080.1_pt1 | contig 46720 bp, 50 predicted proteins | sample 1990161 | NCBI WGS metagenome assembly UOED01 (sample SAMEA4728526, study PRJEB27164) | hydrothermal vent metagenome | biome: marine basaltic hydrothermal vent biome; feature: marine hydrothermal vent; material: mineral | place: Pacific Ocean | collected 2011-06-14/2011-07-23 | depth 1741 m | reverse complement strand
CCCTATCATCACGCTTGTTAACGGACACCATGCCGGCAAGGTGGATGGCGGCATGAACCCCTTGAAAGGCCTCGGTCAAGGCTGCAGCGTCTGTGATGTCAGCTTGACGGATTTCTATATTATCCGGTAACTGGCAGTGGGCGGCGGCAATATCTCTCACCACAGCGACAGGCCTATGACCAGCAGTCTGAACGGCGTTCAGCACATGACGGCCCAGGAACCCTGTGGCCCCGGTTATGGCGACGATCTTCCCAGCCATATTGACTCAAACTCCAGACAGGAAAAAACCAGACACTTCAGGTGAATTCACCCATGGATTATTGCGATCCAGGCTATTGTTTTCCTCTGATATCACCATTAAATTACAATCTTTAATATATGTAATAATATTTATTATACTTAGAGTATATACCCCATTTTTGATCGCGCAATAGTATCTTACGTAACTATTTAAAAGTGCTACTCCGGCGCTTTTTTGATTTTGTATATCATTTGGAACGTGGTGGTTTTAGCCAATATCGGTTATGTCCAATGAGACAATAAAAATTTGTGGATTGGGGAGGAGGCAAGATGCTTTTTACCCTTGTGGATTATTTCGACCAAACTTATTTTATTTGACGACGGACGGTAAAGAAGATAATCGAATTACACGATGGTGTTTTGAGGCTCGAAAGTAAATTAAGAGCGGGAACGAAAGCCATAATTTGGTTGCTAATTGTACGTGTAACATTTTTCTCTTACTCAAGTTGGTCAAAATCAGGCTTACGTGTTAGCAAAAAAGATATTTAAGACCTTAAAAAGTGCCGCGTTCTCGCCAAATTTAATGGGAATGGTAAAGTAAAATATTGCCGTAACCATAAATTATACCGGCATAATATATTTGACACCAACTGAGGAAAAATGGTAGTTTCCATATGTATTATCCATAGTAGAGAACCCCGTGCCTGTCATTAATCTCAAACCAGACAACCTCAACGAAAAAAACCGGAAATTTGCGCAAAGCGAACTTTTTCCCGCCGTCGTTTTCCTGCTGGGCGCGATAGTTTTTACCCGCTTTGGCCTCAACAGGTCAGAGCATAAAATCATTCAGGATGAATTGCTTCGCCGCAAAAGGATGAAAGAGGCATAACGCCCCAAAATATTGGTAATACCAGAATTAGAATAACCTGGTTTTGTGCGATTTTACGCGCGCAGAATGGATAACGATCAGGCCTTTTCGTCGACCACAATACCTTCCAGGCCTGCGCGTTCCCGGCTGAAGGTAACAAACCTCAACACTTCATCGGACGGGAACTGTGTCACAACATCACCGGTCTTTACATCAATCCCCTGATAGACAAACCTGCCGGAGCCATCGTCAAGATTAATACGTAACTTTGTGCCCGGCGGTTTGCTGGGCAATGACGCACTGATAATCTTCTCCGCCGCCTGCAAATAATCCTTTACATTTCCAGTGCTCAACGCGTTTAAACGCGCCTCAGTCGATTTCGCAATCGCTGAAGAAACGCTGTTTGATGGTTCGCTCTTAACCGAACGGGCTTCTTTAGGGGGGGGCTGTGTCTCCTGTCTGTTAGCGGGCGACGCAACAGAAGGCTTTGACACAGTGTCCTTATTTTCACTGGTGCCCGGTATGCGCGGACTGACTATGTTAATCCCATCTACCATCTTATCCTCTACATATACCCAACTTTCTATATCTTACGCCAACATGTACAAAACTCACAATACTAAAATCAATCGCTTAAAAAATATTTTTAAAATAATAAAGTATTTTGGCGGGGGCGAATATACACCCCCACCAAAATTAAAGAATATAATATTATCTGAACAATGACAATACTGAACCAGGTGCTTGGTTGGCAATCGACAGGGCCTGAAGGCCAAGCTGTTGCCTCACCTGCAATGACTGCAAGTTCGCACTTTCACGGGCCAGATTGGCATCAACCAGATTACCAATACCAATTTCAATGGCATTGGACAGCTTGTCTACGAATGAACGTTGAATATCAACGCGTCTTGCACCCGCACCAAGCTTGGACAAGAAGGTTGTTACCGATGCTTCAGCGGTACTGATCAGAGCAAGCGCTGTTGACGCGGTGGCCACTGATGTAATAACGCTGGTCGCGGAAATACCAAGGCCAATACTTGTGGCTGAAATATCCTTAGCCGCGATGGTAATGGCAGAAGCCGCCGCTGAATCGGAACCATTTGGCACCGCAATCAGAGCCTGAATAGAAGCACCACCGGTTTTAACAGCGTTAACACCGTTAAATTCAGCATTATTCACAACAGTATTAATCTGAGCAATCAAAGTTTGATACTCATCATTCAGCGCTGTCCGTGAAGAAGCATCTGTTCCGGGGTCAACAGCCGCCGCAGCTTTTGCTTTTAATTCAATCAAAAGATCAGAAACAGCTTCGGTTGCCGCAAGGGCCACGTTAAGAGAGCTTGATGCACGATCAAGCGAGCCTTTAACCGCATCCAAACCGGCCAGATCAGACCGTTGCCCCTGGGCAATGGCGAAAATCGCAGCGTTGTCTTTCGCAGATGCCACTTTCAGACCGGTATTAATCCGGGACTGAACCGTATTAAGCTGTGCATTTGTTTTTGATAGGGATTGCAGAGCGAATAGAGCCCCTGCGTTTGTGTTGACTGAAAAAGCCATATTTTATCTCCATTCTGAGAATACTTAACAAAGAGCATTTTGCTCCATCAAGGGCCGAAACCCACTCACGTCAATATTTTGAGATCATGCCTTTCTGGCTATCTCACTGACCTGATAAGAATATGTTGTAATCTATTAAAGAATGGTTAACAAGGAAATTTTTTAATAAGGGCAGAGATTCCTCTTTCAGAATCATAAAGTTACCGTATACTAACACAATATGGTTAACGATAAATTAACCATAACGCACACTATTTTCCGGGAAAAGTTAACATTTATACAGAGTAATTATTACCTGTTGTCGCATTGGCATCTTTTGCTTCAGCCACATTATTCCGGGCCTGTGCGGACAGGCCTTCCATGATGTTTTTGTTAATATCTATCAGCGGCTGAACTTCTTCGTCCCCCCGGGCCACCTGCGAGCTATGGCGGCCTACCCAGATAGATATTGAAATAATCGACGCCCGCAATTGCTTGGGCAACATATTACCTTCAACCGCACAATCCGTGGCCAGGGTCGACCATAATTGCCGGTTCCAATGCAGGGCATCATGTAATTTTACGTCAAGTTTTGGCAAGTCTTTTGCATCCATCAAAGCCCGCGTCACATCGGCAAACAGCCGATATTCCGTCTGACTTGTTGATTCATTCGCCTTCTGGGTTGTCTGATACGCCTTCAGGGACATAATTCAGCCTCGTCCTTTCATATTCGAACATTTTTTTGCATTTCAGTAATGCTTTGTAATATTCTCCGTCCATAACATCCTTGCTTATAGCAACACAAAGTGTTTTTGCCACAGGGTCCTCTATAACACTTAACAATTCGGTCATCCGTAAAACATATTGCTCATGATATTTGTTGAAACCTTTTTCATCCATATACATCAGCATGATCGGGAAATAAATATGCTTGATCGGCGTATCCACGTCTTCCGCCAGCAGAATATCCTTTTCCCGCAGGAGAGACGCCCGATTTTGCAGAATCATTGTTGACCTTCGGTCCCCGTTAACAATGACCGCCCCGTTAACAACAATTTTTTCTCCCGGTTTCAACGATATTTTTAACGCCATTTTTCTTACTTCCTCTATCTGAGTGATGACCCTGATTCACCCTTGAAACATGGCCATTATCTCAAACTTTGTGTTAATAAAATATGAACTAACTTAATTAACTATAATATTATTTTGAAAGCAGTTACAATATTTTCATAAAAAAACTATTTATCCGCCAAAGGCAATGCGCGTATGACACAGAAAAACAACGACCTTCCCACCCCCAGAACGGCCAGGCAATATGAAAAACTCATCCTTGCCGGCACCAAACATTATGAAGCGGGCGAGCTTCAGGATGCCCTGAGATATTTTACCAAAGCATTGGAATTCAAGGGCTATCACCCCAATACATTGGTTCTGATGGCCCGGTGCCTTTTTGGGCTGGGCATGAAAAACAAGGCTATCAGCCTGCTGGAACATGCGCTGGATCAAAGTGCCGACAATCCGGCCATCTGTGAATCTCTGGGCAGTGCCTGCCTGTCCTTTGACATGCCCGAACTGGCGGTAAAATTTTTCACCCTTTATGTCCAACTCAATTCCGGTGAGCCCATTGGCTATAATAATCTGGCGACGGCCCTCAGGGAAAATAGCCAGCTCGATGAATCCATTCAGCTCTTGCAGGATATTCTTCCGATTTTTCCGGAAAATGCGATCCTGTGGAATTCCATCGGCGCCGGGGTTTCTTTTCGGGACGGATATCCTGCAGCACAGGTTTTTTATGAGGAAGCCTACCGGCTTGACCCGACAATCCCCATGTTTTCCAGCAACCTGTGTCTGGTCTATGCCAATATAGGGGACTATGAAAAAGCCCATGAATTTGCCAGGAAGACAGTGAAGCTTGCCCCCAATGCCTACTATAGTTATCTCGCCCTTACCCACAGCAGTTTCAGGATTGGTGATTTTGAGAGTGCGTTCAAGGCCCTTGAATGGCATAATCATCCATCCGACCCCGGTGCGGTCTTTATGCCCTATGACATTGAAAAATGGCAGGGACAAAGTCTTGCGGGAAAAACCATTCTGATTGGTGCGGAACAGGGGATCGGGGATGAGGTTTTATTCTCCTGCCTCTATCCGGACGTTATCAAGGAAGCCAAGCATGTGATCATCGGTTGCGACAAGCGGCTGGTGCCCCTGTTTGAAAACAGCTTCCCCGAGGCAACAATCCGCGGCTATATCAGCGGTCAGCATGATGCGGGCTATAACGTTCGGCTCTATGATGACATTGATCCGGCTAACATTGATTATATGTGCCTTTACACGGAACTCATGCGCTATCGCTGGCGGAAATTTGAGGATGTTCCGGATATGAGTGATGGCTATTTAATCCCCCATCCGGAGAAAGTCGCCTACTGGAAAGACAAATTGTCTGAATTACCTTATGATTATAATATCGGGCTATGCTGGCGCAGTGGATTGAAACAGGCCAAACGAACCATGTATTATGCCGAGCTTCTGGAATGGGCAGCAGTCCTCAAGACGAAAAATGTCAATTTCATCAATATCCAATATGGGGATTGCGATGATGAGATCAAAGAGCTTTTTGATGTTCATGGCCTCACCCTCCATAATTTCAAGGAACTGAATCTGAAAGATGATTTTGAGGGAACCGCCGCCCTGATGAAAAATTTTGATCTGGTTATCGGCTCTGTCACCAGCCCGGTCGCCCAGGCCGCCGCCGCCGGATGTCTGTGCTGGTGGGTTGAATATAACCTGAAACCATGGTGGACCTTTGGTCTGGAGGGCAAAACCCCTATATTCAATAAAAACAAATTTTCCCTGAAACCGTCCGCACTGGACTGGAATGTCTATATGCCTCAATTTGCCGAGGAAGAATTCACGCCTTGGATTACGGAAAAATTAAAAGAAAAATAGGCCTTGATCCCTGAACAAACACGCCCAAATAAAGCTTTGACCTTTTGAAAGCTGGGATATACCTTATACACAGCAAAATAAAACGGATGTTTGGTTATGAAATTTACTGGTACTGATACATATGTGGCAACCCCGGACCTGATGATCGCGGTCAATGCCGCCATCACCCTTGAACGCCCGCTGCTCATTAAAGGCGAGCCGGGCACCGGCAAGACCGTCCTCGCCCATGAGGTCGCCAAGGCGCTGGGTAAAAACCTTCTGGAATGGCACATTAAGTCCACCACCAAGGCCCAGCAGGGGCTTTATGAGTATGATGCCGTATCCCGCCTGCGCGACAGCCAGTTGGGTGATGAGAAAGTTCATGACATCCGCAATTACATCAATAAAGGCAAACTTTGGGAGGCCTTTACCGCAGAAGAAAGCCCTATCCTGCTGATTGATGAAGTAGACAAGGCCGACATTGAATTTCCCAATGACCTGTTGCAGGAACTGGACCGCATGGAATTCAATGTTTACGAGACCGGTGAGACCATCCGGGCTGTGAACCGTCCTCTGGTGATCATCACCAGCAATAATGAGAAAGACCTGCCGGACGCATTCCTGCGCCGCTGTTTTTTCCATTATATCAAGTTCCCTGACAAAGAAACCATGACTGCGATCATTGATGTCCATTTCCCGGATATTCAGAATATTCTGGTGCGCGAAGCCCTGAGTTTATTTTATGACGTACGGGACGTGCCGGGGCTGAAGAAAAAACCGTCCACATCGGAACTTCTGGACTGGCTAAAACTTCTTATGGTGGAAGACATGCCCGTGGATGTATTACGCAGCCGGGATGCCAAAAAGCTGATCCCGCCCCTGCATGGTGCGCTTCTGAAGAATGAGCAGGACGTGCATATGCTGGAACGGCTGGCCTTTATGAACCGGCGCGAGAACCGGTAATCCCATGTTCACAAATTTCTTCCTGACTCTGCGCGACAATGGTGTCCCCGTTTCTTTACGGGAATATCTGACCCTTATGGAGGGGATGAAAGCCGGGCTGGCCAACTATTCCATTGAGGATTTTTATTTTTTAAGCCGAACGACTTTGGTCAAGAACGAAAGCAATCTGGATAAGTTCGATCAGGTCTTTGGCCATTGCTTCAAGGGACTGGAAGCCCCGGAGGCCGAAGACCTCACCTCGGAAATTCCCGAGGAATGGCTGCGCAAGCTGGCGGAAAAATTCCTGAGCCCCGAAGAAATGGCCAAGGTCGAAGCCATGGGCGATTGGGACAAGCTCATGGAAACCCTGAAAAAACGCCTTGAGGAACAGAACGAACGCCATCAGGGCGGCAGCAAGTGGATTGGCACCGCCGGAACCTCCCCCTTTGGCGCCTTTGGTTATAACCCCGAAGGCATCCGTATAGGTCAGAATGAAAGCCGTCACAAGCGAGCGGTCAAGGTCTGGGATAAACGCGAATTCCGCAATCTGGATGATAATGTGGAGCTTGGCACCCGTAACATCAAGGTCGCCTTAAAACGTCTGCGCAATTTTGCCCGGCAAGGGGCCGCCGAGGAACTGGACCTTGACGATACCATCCGGTCAACCGCCAAACAGGGCTATCTGGACATTAAAATGGTCCCGGAACGCCATAATGCCATCAAGGTGTTGATCTTCTTTGATATTGGCGGCTCCATGGACCCCCATATCAAATTATGCGAAGAATTATTCTCCGCCGCCCGCAGTGAATTCAAGCATATGGAATATTTTTATTTTCATAACTGTCTCTATGAAGGGGTCTGGCAGGATAATAGCCGCCGCCATCAGAACCGGCTCAATACCTATGACATTTTCCATAAATATCCCCATGACTATAAGGTGATTTTTGTTGGTGATGCGTCTATGAGCCCCTATGAAATCGTCTATCCGGGCGGCAGTGTCGAACATTGGAACGAGGAAAGCGGCGAGGTCTGGATGAAAAGACTTCTGGAAATCTATCAAAGTGCCGTCTGGCTAAACCCCACGCAAGAAGCCCATTGGGATTACACCCACTCAATCTCCCTGATGCGCCAGCTTATGGATGACCGCATGTATCCCCTCACCGTTAATGGCCTCGAAAATGCCATGAAAGAACTCAGCCGCAAACATTAATCCTACTGACTGAATTTGGCAATGGCGGCTTCCAGACCATCTTTGAGTTGTTTACCCACATCACCGCCGTCACCGCTAATCCGGTTTTTAATGACCACCCGCATGGCATCAATATGGGCCTTGATGATCTCCACATTCTTATCGGTCTCACCAGTATTTTTACGGGTAAATTCATACAGGCCATCGGCAAAATCAGAGATAAGCTGATAGCCAAAAGTACCACCCTGCCCGCGCATGTCATGGGCAATGGCGTGAAGCTGTTCAAAATGCTGGAACCGTTGTTCCGGCGTATCCACACAGCGCCGATGCACATCGGCCAACTGGTCAATCAGGCTCGATACCCAGTCCGGGTAATCCTCGGCCATTTCATCAAGGGCAGCCATGGCCTGGGCGATCAAATCCTCGTCAAAGGAAATATCGTCTTCATTCATAGGGGCCAACCCGAGGGTTTTTTCCCGCAGCTTATTCTTGTGGCGATAATAACGTACGCTTACTCTAGCCATTGACAACCTCCACTTCAGGGCTGTCATAGGTCAGCAGCCGCCTGTCTTTGCCCTCTATGGGGATTACCTGCCGCCGCCGGTCCGGGCCGAAATATGTGCCCGTATGGACATATTGGCGGGGCTTGTTAATGACGGAAAACAACTTATCGGCCAGCGCATTTACCGTAAAGGGTTTGGACATAAATTCATTTACCCCCATGGTACGGGCTTCCTGCACTCTTTTCGGCTCGGAATAACCGGTCAGCATCAAAAAAGGCACAAAACGATTAGGACTGTCCTTATGACGCCTGATCCAGCGCAACAGCATCATACCGTTCACCGGCGACATTTCCCAGTCGGATATAATCATATCTATGCCCATCATGCCCGCCTTCATGGGGTCGCGGTCAACCAGTTTGATAAATTCAATGGCCTGTGCGCCGTCATCAAGGGACTGGATAGAGCCAACGCCCATCACCCGAAGGCTGTTTACGATCAGCGACCGTATGAACTGGCTGTCTTCCACCACCAGAATGCTAACGCGACTTAAATCAATATTACTCATTTTTTTCCTGCGCCTCTTTTATTCTACGCTCTGTAATTTGGTCTGTATATTAACCATAAAACGCCGGGGTAAATAAAAAGTGAATATGACAGTTAAATTTTTACCCTGTCCTTGCCGCTTGTTGCACTTCAATGATCCTGATAGAATGTCCAAAACCAGTTAAAGAGCAATTTATACATGACTGACCAGAAAACACCGAACACAGACCATGCGATTCCCACATTGGTCACAGATAAAAATAGCGCCCATTTGACGGACCCGCCCTCCCGGCAGGCCTGGGTCAGACGGTTCTGGCCGCTGATAGCCTCTTGCCTGTTAAGCGTTATCTGGATTGGATTATGCATATGGTGGTTTATAGGGTCCGGAAAAACGCTTGCCCGTATGCCCATATATGAGGCCGGGGGCTTGCTGGCAGGGGCATCGCTTCCCTTAATTCTGGTCTGGCTAATCGCACTGGTTTATTTGCGCACAGACCCCCTGAGGGACCACCGCACCGCCCTCACCCGGGGTATGGACGACCTGTTTGCCCCGCTGGATGCGGTTCAACGGCGCGTGAGCAGCATCGTTACCGAATTACATAAACAAATTAAACATGTGGAAGGGGCCGGTGATGTGGCCACCACCCGCATAGACAATCTGGAAAAAAGATTTCAGGAGCAGATCAGCAACCTGTTTGAAGTCACCACCGATGCCGAAGTCAAGGCCGCCAACCTTCAGGGAAAACTGTCCGGCGAAAGGGAAGCCTTTGCCGGACTTGTTGCCGATGTTACAGAACATGTAGCTGAACTGGAAAATATGTTCAAACAGATAAAGTTCGACAGCGAAACCATAACCAACATCACCCGCAAAAATTCACAGGACATCACAGCCGAGATTTCTCATCAAAATGACGCTTTGGTGGAAAGATCCAAACTGGTCGGAGAACAGCTTGAGATCATATCCGGCGAGCTGAGTAATATATCACAGGACATATCCGAGAATTGCAATATTTCGGAAAGCCGCCTCACCGACATCAGCCAAAAAATTTCAGAGGAACAAACCAGCCTGAGCGAAACAATCTCCGGACTTTCCGATCATGCGGATCAGATATGTGAAAAAATGGCCCACCAATCCACGAACATCGCTGACTTAAGCCTGAAAACGGCTGAACATTCCCAAAGTATTACGGAAAGTCTGCACAAACAGGAAAGTGATCTGTCCAGCATAGCCAAGGAAGCTCAGGCGCAAACCCTGAAAGCCAGGGATATTCTTGACAGCGCTGCCGAAAATTTCAAAACCAGAGCGGCAGGCATTGTCGAGTCATCACAGACACTGGCTGATAATCTGATCGGGCATATGGGGCGGGCGACGGAGGATCTTGATGTCAAAAGTGAAATTTTGGACCAGACCATTGCTGCGCGGGTCAGCCGCATGCAGGAAACTCTCGAAAAACAAAGTGGTATCATTCAGGAAAATCTGGCGGAAACGGTTATCTCTTTTGAAGAACAGGCCATGCGGATTGACGGGGCCGTCAGGATGACCACGGACAATATGGACAAAAACACCCGCCAGATGACCGCTCATTGTGATACCTTTGAACAATTAACCGAAAAATTCCGGGATCAGGTTGACCAGTCGGAAGAACAGCTTAAAACCCAGCATGATCATCTCGTCAAAAGCCTGACTGATGTGACGGAACATCTGGAAGGTGCCTTACTTAACCTGAAAGAACAATCCGGCGACCTTGGCGATCACAGCCAACAGGTCATCAGCAATATCGTCGATCAGACCGGGCAATTATCTGGCCATATTGATGATATTCGCACGCGCACAGAAAAAACCATCCGTAATATTCAGGACATGGGCGAAACTGTCAGCACTCATTTCACTGCCACCGATGCCCAGGCCGCCGCCCTGTCAGAGAACTGGGTCAGAACGGCGTCACTGGTGGAAAACCAATGTGCGGATACCCTGTCCCGTTTGGATGGCCTTGCAAGCAAACTGGCCGAGATCAAACAGGAAAACACACAGGCTGCTGATGTTGCTGAGGAAAATGTAACGAAGGTAGCCGACCAGATGCAACATGCCTCGGAAAGTATTTATCTGGCCTCGGCCAGCGCGGTTGAGGCCGCCGATGAAACCAACCGGGTCATTGAACAGCATACGGAAAAATTCCAGCAGCTTATCAACGCGCTTCAATTATCCAACAAAAGCATATTGGCCGACGCCAAAACCATTGAACAGAAAAGCCGGAACCGGCACGGCAGTCAATTTTCAAAACTGGCTTCGAAAATCATTGAACAGCTCCAGTCCCTGTCCATTGATATTAACCGCTATTTTGAGGATGATGTACCGGACAAGATATGGCAGGCCTATGTTGACGGCGACAAAAACGCCTTCATGCGGCGCCTGAAAAAGATAACCAACAAAAAATATACCGAAGCCATCCGGAAAAAATATAAAAATGATTCTGAATTCCGGAAATACGCGCTCGAATATATCCAGATATTCGAAGATCTGATGTCCCAGTCAATGATCTCCGACAACTATAGCACCTTCAGTGTCGCCCTGATCTCGTCAGAAACCGGGAAAGTCTATCTGGCCCTGGCACAGGCCACAAACAGATTTTCGGCCTAAAAAGAGAATGACACAATCCCGGTTATAATATTCCTTTCTGGACCCAGCAGAAAGCCGAATGGCGTAATAAATATATTGACCAAACCCCGGCATTTCTGACAAAATGATTTGTCTGACTTTTGCCACATTAATAAATCATAATAGAAATGATGATAAAACCTTTTTAGCAACCTGTAAGGAAGTATATTGCCATATAAAGATGATAGGGGACAAACCCATGAATAACTCAAAAGCAATTCTAATATTTAGCCTATTATTTTCCATTTTCTACATACCTCTTTCCTCAGCGGAAGTCGGGCGCAGGACACCGAATTTGGATGGGACTATCAGTGCTGGCCCATATTACAACCCTGCATCAAAAAGTTATTTTGAATTGGTCAAAATGCAAAAGAAACCCGGCATGGGAACAACTTGGCGTACGGCTAAAGCACTGGTAGGAAAGAGATTCTTTAAAAATACACGGGGGCGACTGGCTATTATTAAGGATATTAATACGCACCAATTCCTCTTGCAAAATTTTTCTGCGAAGAATTACTGGATAGGTTTGCAGTATTTCTGTAATACACAAACCCTGAAATGGGTTGATGGAACCGATGCTACCAGATCAAAATTCACAGTATGGGATACGGATTGGTCAAATACTAATATCCGATGCGCCAACATGGATTATATGCCGGTACATTATACGACAGCTACCGGCACGAAGGCTTTACGCTGGCGCGCATCAGGGCCAAATAAAGGCTATAGAATGTATCTGGTAGAATATCCCACAGGCAAAGAATAGTCAGTCCGATAACCCGTCACTATCCAACGCCATAAAACCATTGAGGAATATTTCAACGGCGAGGTCGGCGAATTGTTCCTGATTTATAGGGCCGTCTTTCCGAAACCATATATAAGTCCAGTTGATCATGCCCAAAAAGGCCATGGTGACCGGTTTATGATAGTTTTTTGATTTCTCAAGAGCCGGATTCATCTCCAGAACAAGCTGTACTACGTTATTCACCACCTGATCCTGAAGCCCCATAATCTCCGCCCGCAAATCATCAGGCAAACAGCCCCGGTCATTAAGCAGAATCACATGCTTCGAGCCAGCATCAACATAAATCTTCATAAAATTACGGGCCAGCCTGCGGAATTTTTCTTTCGGACTGCCGGAACTCGCCAGGGCTTCCTCCGCCATATCCACCAGTTCGGTCACATGCAGGCGCATAATATCATACAGGATCGCTTCCTTGGAGGGGTAATAATGATACAGCCAGGACTTCGACGCGTTGCAGGCCGTGGCAAGCTCCGAGATCGAAGACCGGGCATATCCCCGCTCGGCAAATAACGCGGCGGCTTTGTCCAGAATATTCCGCCGCCTCTCGCCGTAATCCTCTGCTTGTTTTCGAGCCATATTCAGCACTTCTTTTTTTATAGATTAAATAATCTCTGCATCTTATATATTATTATACGAAAGGTCAAAATATTGACCGTACATACGGATTATAAAATAATTACAGGAAATATTATGACTTTAGGCGTTGGTGGATCAACCGCAGAAACAGAATTGAACAGGCTCAGCGACATGACAGCGGGCCTTGCCCCCATTAGTCCTGACGAATATTCCGCCCGCCTGAAACGCGCCCGACAGATAATGCGGGATCAGAACATTGCCGCCCTCTATGTCCATGCAGGCACCAGTATGACCTATTTCACCGGCACCGTCTGGCACCCCAGCGAACGCATGGTCGGGGCCTTAATCCCGGCAGCGGGGGACATAAGCTATATCTGTCCCACATTCGAGGTCGGCACCCTGACCCAATATATGATGACAAGTGGCCCGGTTCATAGCTGGGAAGAGCATGAAAATCCCTACAACCTGTTCCGGGACATGCTCCATAACAACAAGGTAACATCCGGCACAATCGCCTTGGACGAATCCTGTCCGTTTTTTATCAGCAACGGTATTGCCCTCGCCGCCCCGGATTATGACTATATCAATGGGGATTGCATCACTGCCACCTGTCGCCAGATCAAATCCGCCCCTGAAATCGCCATCATGCAACGGGTTAAGGATATGACCCTGACGGTTCAGAAAGCCGCTGCCCGTACCCTGCGCCCCGGCATTGCTGTCGCCGAGGTGGAGGCCTTCATCCATGCGGCCCATAAAAAAGTCGGCGCCCCGGCGGGCTCCTATTTCGTGATTGTCCTGTTCGGGGAAGATACCGCCTATCCCCACGGGGTCAAAGAGCCGAAAAATCTGGAAGACGGCGATATGGTGCTTATTGATACGGGGTGCACTTATTTCGGCTATATCTCCGACATCACCCGAAGCTATGTTTACGGCGCACCATCGGCCCGCCAGCGGCGAATATGGGAGATTGAGAAACAGGCTCAGGCCGCCGCCTTCAATGCCGCGCAAGTGGGCACAAGATGCGGTGATGTGGATCTGGCCGCCCGAACCTGCCTTGAAAAACATCAATTGGGACCGGATTACAAACTGCCCGGTCTGCCCCACCGCACGGGCCACGGCATCGGCATGGATATTCACGAATGGCCCTATTTAAATTCAGGGGATGATACCCCCCTTGCTCCCGGAATGTGTTTTTCCAATGAGCCGATGATATGCGTCCCCGATGAATTTGGCATCCGGTTGGAAGATCATTTTTATATGACTGAGAATGGCCCAAAATGGTTCACAGAACCAAGCCCGAGCATTGACGACCCGTTTGGCTATGAGGAATAAAAAAGGAAAACTATTTATTCTTCAGCCCGATTTTATCGGCATAATTCTTTAGTTTCAGGTCTTCCCCAACCAACAGGATCAACCCATAATAAGGGCGGTTAGCCCAGGCTACCTCAACGGCATATTCTTTAAGTTCCTGCACGTCCAGCAAAAACCGGTGTTTTTCCACCAAATCAATATCCAGCTTCATCAAAGCCCCTGCCGTGGACACATTGGCAATCTCACAGGGATATTCCGCGCCCTCTATGATCGCTACCGCGTCCCATAACACATCAAGACGGTCATCAACACGCTTCTGGCCATTTGCCGGTTTGGTAAACATAAAAAAATCCTGTAATTCCGTTATTTCAAGGTCGTATGATAGAGTCAAAATATTACCAAAAGAAAAATTTTCCGCCCTATTCCTTATTTTTCACCCCTTCGGTCACAATCAACAACACCTGCGCTACAAGCTCCTCATGGTTAAGGTTGCCCTCTTCCCGGTACCAGGCAGATATGCCGTTCAGGGCATCAAACAACAATATGGCGATAATGGTCGGGTTACAGGGCCGCAAGGAGCCATCCTCAACCCCCCGGCCAATGATCTCCCGCACCCGATGTTCTATCTCCCGATGCATTTTCAGGCTGGCCTCACGGGCCGCAGGGTCCTCGCGCTGACCCCGGTGGCGAATATGACAGCGGATAATATCATCGGTGACGATTTCCACATAGCCTTCAATAAACCTCTGCAATTGGGCAAAGCCACTGTCATCCAAAGCAGTTACCCTGTCAAGCAAACCATTGATGCGCCGACTGGCCACATCCTCACATTTAATCAGGATATCCTCTTTATTCCGGATATAATAATAGAGGGTCGGCTTGGTCACCTTATGCAGACGCGCAATATCATCAAGGGATGTTTTATAATAACCCTTCTCCATAAAGGCCGCCGCCGCATGACGCAATATGGCATCCAGCTTGAGTTGTCTTTTTTCTTCCCGGCCCAATACCGGTTTCAGGAGTTTTACTTTTTTGATCATGTTATGCGTCTTGCCAATTCTGTTTATCCCGCCTATATTGTTACCCATGAGTAACTTAAACTCAACATATTTCTAGGAGAAAATACAAATGGCCCATACTCCCGCAACAGACCCCATTGTCATTGTCGGCATGTCCCGCACCCCCATGGGTGGTTTTCAGGGTGATTTCACCCCGCTCAGCGCCTCTGACCTTGGGGCCGTGGCCGTCAAGGGCGCGTTGGATAATTCAGGACTAGGCGCAGACGATATTGACGAAGCCATCATAGGATGTGTCCTGGCCGCAGGACAGGGACAGGCCCCGGCCCGTCAGGCCGTACTCGGCGCAGGGCTACCCCAAAAAGTGGGTTGCACGACCATCAATAAAATGTGCGGTTCCGGTATGCGGGCCGCCATGATGGCCCATGACACTATTTTGGCAGGCTCCGCAGATATTATGGTGGCGGGCGGCATGGAAAGCATGACCAACGCCCCTTATCTGTTGCCAAAAATGCGCGGCGGGGCGCGCCTTGGCCACGGCGAAGTCAAGGACAGTATGTTTCTTGACGGATTGGAAGATGCCTATGACAAGGGCAAGCTGATGGGGGTTTTCGCCGAACAGGCCGCCCAGCATTATCAATTCACCCGCGAGGCACAGGACGACTATGCCATTTCCTCCCTTAATCGCGCCAATGCGGCCATTAACAAGGGATATTTCAAACAGGAAATAACGCCGGTTACGGTAAAATCCCGCAAGGGTGAGGTCATTTATGATACGGACGAACAGCCCGGCAAGGCGCGGCCCGAAAAAATCCCGACCCTGCGCCCGGCCTTTGCCAAAGATGGCACAGTGACCGCCGCCAATTCCAGTTCCATCTCCGACGGTGCGGCGGCCTTGATCATGATGAAACAGTCGGACGCAGAGGAGCGCGGCCTCACCCCGCTGGCCAGAATTACCGGCCATTGCACCCACGCTCATGCGCCTGAATGGTTTTCCACCGCCCCCATCGGGGCCATAGAAAAGCTCTATGAAAAAACCGGATGGACCGACAAGGATGTTGACCTTTATGAAATTAACGAGGCCTTTGCGGTCGTCACCATGGCCGCCATGCGTGACCTTGGCCTTGACCATGACAAGGTCAATATTCACGGCGGGGCCTGCGCCATGGGCCATCCCATCGGGGCGTCCGGCGCCCGCATATTGGTGACCCTGATTTCCGCCCTGAAAACCCACGGCAAAAAACGCGGTATTGCGGCGCTGTGCATTGGCGGCGGCGAGGCAACCGCCATGGCTGTGGAGCTTATGTAAATGTTTCTCACCGAAGAACAGGAAATGATCCGGGATATGGCCCGGGACTTTGCCGCCAATGAGCTGGCCCCCCATGCCGCCGAATGGGACAAGACCGGGGCCTTGCCCATAGAGGTTCTGCACCGTATGGGTGCCCTTGGCCTGATGGGTATGACCATCCCCGAACAATGGGGCGGCGCGGAAACCGATTATGTCTCCTATGCCCTTGCCCTTATGGAAATCGCCGGGGGAGATGGCGGCGTCAGCACCATCATGAGCGTCAATAACGCCCCGGTATGTGCCGCTATTCTGGCCGACGGCACAGATGGCCAAAAGGAAAAATTCCTGAAACCCCTGGCGCAAGGCAAGATGATCGGAGCTTTCTGCCTGACCGAGCCACAGGCCGGATCAGATGCCAGCATGCTCAAAACCCGCGCCCGGAAAAATAACAATGGCTGGATCATCAACGGCACCAAGCAATTCATTACCTCCGGCAAGATTGGCGGCGCGGCGATAATCTTTGCCGTCACCGAACCGGACCTCGGCAAAAAGGGCATTTCCGCCTTTCTGGTCCCTACCGACCTGCCCGGCTTTACGGTCGCCAATGTGGAAGACAAGCTGGGTCAAAAGTCATCGGATACCTGTACCCTTGTTTTTGAGGATATGGCGGTCACAGAGGATATGCTGCTTGGGCCGTTGAATCAAGGCTACCGGGTTGCACTGGCCAATCTGGAAACCGGACGTATCGGCATTGCGGCTCAAAGTGTCGGCATGGCAAAGGCCGCCCTTGATCAGGCCACCGCTTATGCCAATGAGCGCACCTCGTTTGGCAAACCCATCATCCGGCATCAGGCCGTGGGCTTTCGCCTTGCCGATATGGCGACAAAGCTGGAAGCGGCCCGGCTGATGGTCCTGAATGCGGCCTCTCTGAAAGACCGGAAAATTCCCTGCCTGACCGAGGCCTGCATGGCCAAATTATTTGCCTCTGAAGTGGCCGAGGAAGTCTGCTCCGCCGCCATCCAAACCCTTGGCGGATATGGTTACCTGCGGGATTTTCCGCTGGAACGCATTTACCGTGATGTTCGGGTCTGTCAGATTTATGAGGGCACCTCCGATATACAGCGCATGATCATAAACCGGGCCATGATTGAACAATAGGCCGCAGGATATGGCCAAAACAGCGATGCCGTAAATGCGCTGGACGGCCGCTTCAAAATATAAAAAACAGAAAATAGATAAACGGCCTTTAACTTTTGCCTTAATTATCCATATACTGTGGGTAACTGAAATAGTGCAAGAAACCATTTATGCCCTCAGACGTCCCCCTGTCACAGGGCCAGATTAAAGCGCAACTCGCGCATATTCTGGCCAGTGAGACATTTGCCAATAAAAACCGCATCCAGCGGTTTCTGGACTATGTGGTGACAGAATATCTGGCGAACCGCGCCCATTTGCTTAAAGGCTATAGCCTGGGATTGGAAGTCTTTGACAAGGATGAAACATTTGATCCGCAAACGGACGCCATTGTCCGGGTAGAGGCCGGACGGCTCCGGCGGTTACTGGAACATTATTATATGGATGAAGGACGGGACAGGCCGATCCATATTTCCCTGCCCAAGGGGGCTTATACGCCGAAGATCGAATTAGCCACGCCCTCCAAAGCACCGGTACCAAAAGATCCGGTCTTTTCCGCCGCCGCCGCCCCGGCCACTGGTCCGGCCATTGCCGTTCTGCCGTTTGAGAATTTAAGCGGCGAGCCTTCTGAAGAACTTTTCTGTGACGGCATAACCGAGGAAATTATCAACCATTTGTCGTTTAGCCCGTCCCTTTATGTGATTTCCCGGCGTACCACCGCCCAATATAAGGGCAAGGCCGTAGACATTCGCCGCCTGAGTGCGGAGCTTGAGGCCCATTATATTCTGGAAGGCAGTATTCGCCGGGCCGGAGAACATTTGCGGGTTTCCGCACAATTACTCAACGCCACCAACGGGGCCGTTGTCTGGTCGAAAAGCTATGACCGCAAATTAAACCCGGAAAACCTGATTGATGTTCAGGATGAAATTGCCGCCCATGTGGCCGCCACCATCGGCGATACCTACGGCGCTGTCATGCGCACCAGCGCGGTAGATATGAAACGCAGCAGCACCGAATATATGGAAGCCTATGAAAGCATGTTGCTGCTCCATGACTATCTGTTTGAACTGTCACCGGAAACCCACCTGAAAGCGCGCACCAGCCTTGAAAAAGCGGTGAAGATTGACCCCAATTACCCGGACGCCTGGGCCGGACTGGCCTTTCTGGCACTGGATGAATATCGTTTCAGTTTTAATGTTCTGGCCGAAGACCCGCTGGAACAGGCCCGGAAATATGCCGAAAAATCCATCGGGCTCAGCTCAAAATATTCCATCGCCTGGTATGCCATGACCATCATCAATTTCCACAGAGGTGACATTGAAACCTTCGAGGATAATATAAAAATGGGCCTGAGCATTGCCCCCAACAGTCCGGCAATCCTCGCCGACAGCGGGGTTTACCTGTGCCTGCTGGGTAAATTGGATGAGGGTCTGTCGCTGGTGCGCAAAGCCATGGATTTGAATCCCCAGCACCCCGGCTGGTGCCGTTTTGCCCTGTGCCACGACCATTTTATTCGCGGCGAATATGACAAGGCCATTGATCAGGTGCGCTTCATCGAAACCCCCGACTGGTTCTGGCCCCATGCCCTTCAGGCCATCCTCTATGCCAAGCTGGGCAATGAAAAAGGCGCGGCGGAGGGCCGGGCGAATGTGCTCCGGCTCTATCCTGATTTCCCGGAAAATGCCGAACAGGAATGTCGAAAGTGGTTCCAACGGGACGAGGATTTAGCCAAATATCTGGACGGCTTAAAAGCCGCCAACCTGTGCTAGACTTCTATTATTATCGAAGGTTTTTCTTTTGCCTGAAAGTCGTTATATATGATTAATATTTTAATTTATTCAGGGTGATCCATGTCTTCCCATGCCTCAAAAAAGGTTATCTATGCCGCCCTTGTAGGTAATTTCCTGATCGCGCTGACCAAATCAGCCGCCGCCGCCTATACCAACTCATCGGCCATGCTGTCCGAAGCCATCCACAGCATTGTAGATTGCGGCAATCAGGGGCTGTTGCTTTATGGCATTAAAAAGTCCCGCAAGCCCGCTGACAAGGCCCACCCCTTTGGCTATGGCATGGAATTATATTTCTGGACCTTTGTGGTTGCGATCCTGATTTTTGCAGTCGGGGCCGGTGTGTCGCTCTATGAAGGCATCATAAAGGTCATCTCCCCCCATCCAGTGACCGATATTTACATCAATTACATCGTGCTTGGCATTGCGGTTGTTTTTGAGGCAGGTGCATGGTCCATTGCCTTCAAGGAATTCAGGGCCAGTCAAAGTGAGCCCAGTATGATCAGATCGGTCTTGAGAAGCAAAGACCCGACCATCTTCACGGTTCTGTTTGAGGATACGGCGGCCCTGCTCGGCCTTTTGGTGGCCTTCATCGGACTAATGGTCGGGGATTTACTCAACATTCCCGAATTTGACGGGGCGGCGTCCATCGTCATTGGCCTCATATTGGCCGGCACAGCGATTTTGCTGGCCTATGAAGCAAAAGGGTTGCTGTTGGGGGAGGCCGCAAGTGAAGCGGTGATCAACACCATAGAAGAAATTGCCCGGGCCAAAGATGAAATCACCGGTATAAATGAAACCCTGACCATGCATATGGGACCGCAAGACGTGTTGCTGAACCTGTCACTGGACTTCAAGGATGATATTACCGCCGCAGATGTCGAACGCGCTGTGAGTGAAATGGAACGCGAAATCAAACGCCGCCTGCCCGAAATCAAGCGTATCTTCATAGAGGCCCAAGGGAAATAGTAAGATACGAAATAAAACCCTATACGCGACGCCGGAAAAGCAACAGGCCAAGACCAAGGCCAAGAAGAACCAATATACCGGGTTCCGGAATATTTTGACCTGTATTCGGATTCAAATTGATGCTCACGGTAACAAAGCCGCTGTTATCCCCACTGTTCGCATCCCAATAATACAGGGCCAAGGCTCCGGCCTCTGTCATTATCTGATCAAAAAAGGTGCCAACAACAAAGAATGCACCAGATCCGATTTTACCCATCAATGTTCCATATGGGGCGGTAACACCTGCCTGCGTATAATTCCCAAAAAAGGCCGTTGGTTGACACGTCCCACCAGTGCCAATCAACCCATCTGCATTACTCACTCTGGGGCCAAGCCCGGCACTCCAGCAATCATTCACATCAGTCACCATAACAAGATGGTCGCCAATGCCTATATTAATACCAGTAACCGCACCACCGCCACCCGTTGAGCTGTTTCCCGCCGCATATACATCTATCGTGGTAGCATGGGCACCCATGGCACCCATAAAAAACATAAAAAATCCAATGACCGTCATTTTGACTAAATTCATATTATCCTCCTGTATAAGCCTATATTAGTTCATGCAAAATCTATTCCAGAAAACGAATTTACTTTATTTTCAACATATTATGGAAAACATCTGCCCGGGCGCAATGTAGAATATGTAAAGAATTCCGACAGTTTGTCAGAATTCTTTACAGAATCATGGGACTCTCCTCTCAGGCCTTAGGAATTAGTAACTATCCTTCATCAACCGGGCTTTTTCGCGGTTCCAGTCGCGCTCTTTTTCGGTCGCCCGCTTGTCGTGGGATTTTTTACCGCTGGCCAGACCGATCTTGACCTTGACCCGGTTTTTATCGTTGAAATAGAGGGAAAGCGGTACCAGCGTTTTGCCCTTGCGCTGAATAGCGGCGGCTATTTTATTCACCTCGCGCCGATGCATGAGCAGTTTGCGCGGGCGGCGGGCGTCATGATTGAAGCGGTTGCCCATCTCATATTCCTTGATATAGGCATTGATCAGGAAAATCTCGCCCATCTTGGCCTCGGCATATGAATCGGTGATATTGGCCTCCCCTGCGCGCAGGGATTTTACCTCGGTTCCGGTCAGAACGATCCCGGCCTCAAAATCCTCCTCAATGAAGTAATTATACCGCGCCTTGCGGTTAAGGGCGATGGCACGGTTACCGCTTTTGGATTTATCAGAGGATTTCGGCTTGGCCATCGTTACGTCAGCAATCCAGCCTTCATCAAGACCGCCTTGACCAAGGCTCTGGTATCTTCGCTGATCGGCACCATAGGCAAGCGCATCTCGGCAGAACATATCCCCAACAGTGCCATGGCGTATTTTACCGGCCCCGGGTTGGGTTCTACAAAAAGGGCGGCATGGAGATCCGTCAGCCTGTCCTGTATCTCAAGAGCAGATTTATAATCACCCGCCAGACAGAAATTCTGAAAGTCAGAAACCATTTTCGGGGCCACATTGGACGTCACAGAAATGCATCCCACACCGCCGTGGGCATTAAAACCAAGGGCGGTCTGATCCTCACCTGACAATTGGATAAAGTCATCCCCCATGGCCATACGTTGCAGGGCAACCCGCGCCACATTGCCGGTGGCATCCTTGACACCGACCACATTTTCAAGCTCACGAAAACAGCGGGCCATGGTATCCACAGACATATCAACCACCGAACGCCCCGGAATATTATAGATCACCAACGGCAGGTCCACCGCATCATTCAGCGCCTTGAAATGCTGAAATAAGCCTTCCTGATTGGGCTTGTTATAATAAGGCATGGCGATCAAAGCCGCATCCGCACCGGATTCTTTGGCATGGGTCAGCAGACTTATGGCTTCCGCCGTGGAATTGGAGCCACAGCCGGCCACAACCGGCACACGCCCGGCGGATTCTGCGATACAGATTTCCGTTACCCGGTGATGCTCATCATGATTTAGGGTCGGTGATTCGCCCGTTGTCCCGCAAGGAACCAGGCCATGAATCCCCTGCTCAATTTGCCAATTGACCAGCGCCCGAAACGCTTTCTCGTCAACCTGCCCATTTGTGAACGGGGTGACAAGGGCGGTGATCGATCCTCTCAGCATGGCATTAACTCCTAAAATTTATCTCTTTTCTGCTGGCAAAATAGTCTGCCTTGGGTCGGACTGCAAGTGATGAATTGGCATAGACGTCGCTTTTAGAAAATTCAGGACAAAAAAAGGCGGGATGAAGGATCCCGCCTAGGTCGGCTGTAACAGCCTGAGCAGTGAACTGATTAGATGATATTTAATGACCCTTTTTTTTCATATCGTGCTTTTCTTTCATATCATGCATTTTTTTCATGTCGTGCATTTTTGCTTTGCGGTCATCCATATTCAAAACGCCGTCATCATTTTGGTCCATACGAATGAAACCACGTTCACCTTTGGCATCAAATTCGGCCTTTGAAATCTTGCCGTCACCATTGGTGTCCATCTTCTTAAAATGTTTTTGCATCTTCTTCTGCATCATCATTTTTTTGGCTTTTTTCCGCTGTTCCTTCATGATTTTGGCCATCGTGGCGAACTCTTCCACGGTGATGTTACCATCACCATTTTTATCCGCGCCGGTAAAATGCTGCTCCCGGAAAGCCTTAAATTCCTGTTTATCGACATTACCATCGCCGTTGGTATCCATTAAAGCATGCATCATGTGATGCTCACCTTTCATTCCCTTCATATGCATTTTCTCACCTGCGAAAACGGTGGTTGAAAAACTTAATGTGACAACCGAAACTACGGTAATTACGGATAACTTATTCATTTAATTCTCCTATCTTTTCAAGTAATGTCCCCACTCTATTAGTAATACGACGGAGAATGAAAAACCCTTCGTTTATATTGCCAAAATTCCGGCATTTACGACAAAATGTATGTTTTTTACGATGAAAGGCCCTATAATCCTGATTTTATCCTCAATACGTCATTCATATTTAATGAAAATGAAAAGATAAAGTAACTGGAAAGCAATATGTTCCCCATACAAAACATTAAACATTATTTTTCTATCTGCAAAAAATCTGTTTCCAGTGTTTTCCTGTTCGTTATGGTCACCCTCACGCTGATCCTGAATATTCCCAATGGTTATGCGGGCGAAATATTTACCAAATTTCCCGACCCTGTGAACCCTCAGGGAAAATATGTTTTTTATTCACACGGCTTTATCGTCGAAGGCACCAACCCAACGCCAAAGCACCCGCGTTTTGGGGTTTATCAATTCCCTGATATAAAAAAAGCCCTTGCAGGTTCAGACTTTAACCTCATTGCCTACCACAGGCCCGCGCAGACAAAAGTGGGGGAATTCTCCAGAAAACTGGCTGATGACGTGCGGCGGCTTATTGCTGACGGGGTTGATCCGGCAAATATAACTTTAATGGGGTTTTCCAAAGGCGGCATTATCACTGCCTTTACCGCCAGCAACCTGTCCCTGAGGAAAATTAACGTCATTCTGCTCGCCAGTTGTGGCGGCTGGATTGATAGCCAGCCCGACATCATGCTCGCCGGAAATATATTGTCCATATATGAAACATCCGACCGGTTTGGCAGCTGTCAGACATTGATTAACAGAAGCAAAAAAGTAACTTCTTTCAAGGAAATCGCCATTAGCACGGGCAAGGAACATGGTGCCTTTTTCACCCCGCGCAAAGAATGGGTTGAGCCCGTCCTGAACTGGATCAACAGCAGACCCTGATAACAATCCGTATCATAGAGGTGTATTTTCAACCCGGCGGACTGTTTTTGCAATGAACAGCACCATCAGGCTAAGGGCTGCCATAATGAAATAGGCGCGCCCGGCAAACATATCATACAGAGGGCCGGATAAAATCATCACGACACCAATGGACAGTCCCATGGGAACAGAGCTATAGAGCGACTGCGCCGTCATGAAATATTTATCCGGCACCCGGCTGGACAGGAAATACATGGCCACCAGATGGGATGCCCCGTAGGTCAGGCCATGGAACGTCTGTACAAAAAACAATAATGGCAGGGAAATACTCACCGCCAGAACGCTCCAGCGCACCACCCCGAATACCGCAATGACCGCCAGCACATACATGGGGCGAAAACGGGTTATGAATCTACCGGCAAAAATAAATATCAATATTTCTGTGACCACCCCGATGCTCCATAAGGCGCCGATGGTCTCGTTATCTATTCCCTGCTTTGCCCAATGATAGCTGCCCATGACATAGATAAATCCATGGCTCATCTGTATCAGGCTCAACACGACCAGAAACATGACAAACCGCCGGTTGGTCAGCAAGAATTTAAGCGGTGCGTTTTTACCATCCGCCGGAATATTGTTTCTGGTTTGTGGCCGCCCCCCCTCACGGGGCAATAAAAATACCGCAAAAAAGGTAATGACCATGCTGCCAATACAAAAATACAGAAAATTTCCATAGCCGAAATGGTCAAGATATTTGCCAAACAACACAGAAGATATGACAAAGACAATAGATCCCACAGCCCGCAGGCGGCCATATTGCAGGTTATATTTATCACATGCCCGCACCGCATAGCTTTCGATGAGTGGCGTCAGGGCATAATAAACGATGGAAAACAGCACCGTCACCAAAACAAAAAGGGAAAAACTGATAAAGAAAAAATAACCGCTGAAAAACAAGACGGACAAGGCCAGAAGAACCATCATCGGGCGGCGTACCATGCCCAGCTTATCACAAATCTGCGCGATGAACGGTGAAGACAGGGCCTTCAGGAGAGATGGAAAGCCAATTAAAAAACCGATCTCACCCGGGCTCATACCAACCTTTGCCAGCCATAAGGCCCAGAAAGGCATGGCAATGCCGATATAAATGAACATACCGCTATATACGCCGGCAATTTTATAGGCGACCGGTTGTCGGAATCCACTGATTTTTTCTGTTGCGGGCATTACGGATCCTGTTCAGAACGCGCCTGCCTCCGCAAACCGGAAAATATTGCGCGCCTGTGAAATGAGTAAGGAAACAAACCTTACCCGATCATTCTCCATGCGCAAAGAAAATCCATTTTTTAAGTTGCCCTAAGCAGCTTCTTTTACCAGTTTCATCAAAAGGTCATTCTGACCGCTATCGAACTCTATGCGTAAAAGCCCATTTTCATTGCCGCGCACAACAGCACTTATCTCGGAAAGCCAGCCATCGGGAACAAAGTTCAATGTCTGCCCTTCCGGAATATCAAAATCAACTTGCAAAGCCGCGCCGGACCGACTGATATTGGCGACCCCGCCTGTCTTCATCTGACCGTCATATTGGACTTTACATCTGCTCGGGGGCATAACGTCATAACGTTCATTTTTACGCCGGTTGAAGGCTTCATAACCGCGCAAGTCGCTCATGATTTCATTAACCTTGCCGGACAGAAAGTTAATCGCTTTGGATACACTATCAGCCTCATCAGCGACTTCCCGCGCTGTACCGCTGCTTTGATCAGCTTTGGTGGCAACATCGGACACATTCGTAGAGGATGTCCGGGTTGAATTTGCCGCTTCCTGAACATTATGGCTGATTTCCTGTGTTGCCGACAGTTGCTCCTCTGCCGCTGAGGCAACGGATACGGATATTTCACCGGATTCACGGATAACATCACCGATTTTATCTACGGCCTCCGTTGTTTCAGCTGCTATATGCTGAATTCTGGTAATCTGGGTATCTACCCGGTCGGTAGCCTCAGCCGTTTGGTTGGCCAGGTTTTTAACTTCCGAGGCCACAACAGCGAATCCTTTACCGGCCTCGCCCGCACGCGCCGCCTCAATCGTCGCATTGAGTGCCAGCAAATTTGTCCGGGAGGCAATATCCTTGATCATATTGGCAATATCGCCAATTTCTTCGGATGCCGCAGACAGGCCCTGTACGATTTCCTTGGTACGTTGTGCTTCTTCCTCTGCCCTGACTGTCGCGGTGCGGGAGGTTGCAACCTGTCGATGGATTTCCTGGGCAGAAACAGACATTTCTTCCACAGCTGCGGCGCAGGATTCCACGTTACTTGTGGCATTATTTGATAATTCGACAACCTCTCTTGCCTGCGCAGTCACTTCTTCAAGGTTATTAAACATATCCTCTGACTTGGCCCCCATACTCAGGCTGCTTTTCTCAACAATATCCACAGCGGCTTTAACCTCACGTTCAAGGTTATCAGCGAGGGCAGACATTTCCTGTTTCCGTTCCGTCTCCATTTCAGCCATATGGGCCTGGGCCGTATTGGTCAAGGTCGCGCCCCTTTTGAAATCGCCCAACATACCGCGTTCAATGAAAATGCGATAAAATTTACCTTCAGCCGCATGCTGTAACGTTGCCCCTGATTCACGGATAAAGGCATCTGCCATGTCATAGGCTCTGTTCACTTCGGCAAGTACGTGTGATAACGCGCCAAATTCATCCCAATAGATAACACGGGCAGACAAGTCACCCTTGGCAACCCGTGAGGAAACGTCTTCAATTTGGGAAAATGCACTTTTATATAGTTCATTTTCTTCTCGAATCTGGGTCAGTTCATCATCGAAATTCGATATATTTTCAACTTTGTTTTTTTGTCTGTTCATCAAATTTGCTAACATGATTATCCCCTTAAAGACCAAATGAATTCTGAATAATTTTTATCCTGCTCTGCCATCATACCCTTGAAAAGAGACATGCTGGCCTCCAGTCCCGCCTTGGCATTGGCATGCTTTGCCTCTTCTTCCAGCAAGGACCGGTATATTTTAGAAATAACGTCTATTTTCTGCGCCTGCGGATAGCGGCGGTTTGAATGGTAGCCATCCACATTACCACTATTGTCAAAGCTTGGTGTTACATGGGCAAAAACCCAGTAATATTTCCCTGTCTTTGACATATTCTTTACATAAGCGAATATCTCGGAACCTGCCGTAATAGCATCCCAAAGCAATTTAAAAACCGCCCTGGGCATATCAGGGTGCCTAATAATATTATGTGGCTGCCCGATGACTTCACGGGTGGTCATTTCCGCTACCCGGCAGAAAACATCATTGGTATAGGTCAATTTTCCCTTCAAGTCGGTTTTGGAAACGATGATTTCTTCCTTACCAAAGGTAATCTCTTCATTTACAGGCGTTACAGAATATATAGTCATATTAGTTCTCACAGATTGAACAAATTAATAGCCTTGAATGCCCAGGACTATATCCTTGGACATAACAGCAAGGCTAAAACCATAATCCTAATGTAAGGTTAATATTAGAGTGGGATTGCACTTTTATTTAGAGAAAGTCATTTTACCAATGCTCGTGTAGATTGTAAGAAAATACACTATAAAAACAGTTAATTATTTATTTTAACATCAGCATGTAATCATTCAGGCATTATCCGCGTGCCACCATTCACCGGATTTGATCCTTGCCCGGTGGGACAATTTATCATCCAGCCACAGAGCAAATTTGCGGAACCGCCCGCCGGCAATTTTCTGCCATAACCGATTATACCATTTGCTGTAATCTCGATTATAGGGACAAACCCGGATACAGATGGAACAGTCCGTATTCTGATTAACCCAGAATTTAAAGCATTTCTCCGCATCCGTGGACCATTTCACAACACCTTTCAGATTTGACCGGTTAAATATCTTGTCTGATGGTGCCTCAAAGCTGATGGCCTTTGGCGGGCAGCCCTTGGCACAGCGGTTACAAATATCGCAAAATTCTTTCACACCAAATTTTTTCGGCGTGTCATGAACCAGCGGCATGTCGGTAAATATCTTGCCCAGCCTTAGCCGCGCGCCAAATTCCGGGGTGATGAGCAGGCTGTGGCGTCCGCCCTCCCCTAGCCCGGCCTGCACCGCCAGCGGCACCGCAAGGGCGCTGTCATTCATAGTGGCATAGGCCCGATAGCCCAGATTGCGGATATATTGCGCCATGGTCAGCAATGTCACACAGTCATTGGTATAGCCCATGCCCGTGGCTGAGCCGGCCAGCGCAGAAGGCACCGTTGCGGTCAAGTCCTTGTCCATGGATTCACCGGTCACAATGACATTGGGCAGGTCATCAGGAATATCCAGCGGTTTTGATTTTCCGCGCGTGTCATAAATACCATCATACATCCAGCGCTCATCATAGGCACATATCCCGATCAGGTCCGCCCCGGCGAAAGCCGCAACTTTGCGAATATCTTCTGTTGCCTGACGGTCAGATTGAAACGCATAAGGCTCCGCGGCCCCGGCATCATGGGAGGTGAAATGATCGTGAAAGCCTTCCTTGCGTCCGTCCTTCTGCTCCCGGATCAGGTTACACACATGCCAGGCCGCGTTACGCAAGGCATAGTCGCGCTGACTGAATCCGTCCGCTTTTCGGGCCTTTGCCTTGGGCATATAATAGCCCTGATAGAAATCCTTGACCTTTCTACCGGCGACTCCGTCATCCCACAGGGCACGGCAAAAAACATCATCCCGCTGACTGAATTTCTCAAATGTATCAAGGACTTCAATCCCGGTCAGTTGGTCAATTTCACGGCGATGGTCGAAATAGTTAGGCCGCATAGCCTGTTTTTCTGTTACGCTGTTGCTCATAGTTTCACTATATCAAAATAATGTTTGACGTCAAACAATTTTCTGTAATGATATGGAAATACGGGATTTATGAATAAAGAGACTGGTTTGTGAAGAAAAATGATCTAAGTTACGGCATATTTGGCAATATGGTCGGGATTGAATTACGCAAAGCGCAATTACTGGCAACCCAGACTTTTATAGAGGTTCTGAAGGGGCGGATACTGCCCGGACATTTCACGATCCTGATCCTTATCGCCAATAACCCCGAGCAAAGCCAAAGTCGCATTGCCGAGGCCGCCGGGCTGGACCGTTCCTCTCTGGTGCCTGTTTTAAAGCAGTTTGAGAAAGACGGGCTGATCAACCGGGTCTCCGCCCGTCATGACCGCCGATCAAAAACCATGACCATCACCGCAAAAGGCCAAAATCTGATTGATCAATTTACCGGCGATATTCAGAATCTGGAAAATATGCTCATTGAGGGGCTGGGCAAAGATAACCATGCCAAGCTGGCCGACCTGCTGGTTCAATTTCAGGATTTGCTGAACTCCCGCAGCTAATGCTCATATAATATATCTTCCAGTTCCACGCGGGACATCATCAGGATGCGGCTGACCAGTTCATAAGGGAACCCGGCCCGGCACATGCTGGCTAGTTCCTTTTCAACCAGTTCATTACCGTCATGGCGAATACTGAATGCCCCAAATCGCCGCTTCCGCGCGTATTTTACCGCCGCCAGAAAATCCATATCCTCGAATTCCTCCGCCAAAGCCGCCATGACCTCTGTGGCCAACGAAGCTGCGATCCCTTTGGCCAGTAATTTCTGGTAAATTGTTCGCGTTGAATTTCCGCTGCGCATCAGGGACCGCGCTTTTGCCTCAGCATATTGACGGTCATTAACCAGATTTTGCGCTACCGCTTTTTGGACAATTTCGTCAATCCAGACCAGAGCCTGAAGCGCCCCGTCATCTGATTCCGGCATCCGGCGATGCACTTTACGGCCCAGAACCGCTCGCAGATTTTTTTCCGTTGTTGCAAAACGCTGCAGGTAGTTATAAGTTGCTCGCACCAGATAATCCCGCGACAAAGGACGCTTTTTCTTGGCTTCTTTTTCCATGCAACGAACACTATCAGAGTAATATGATCGAAAACAGGGCCCCCAGTCATTTTATTTACTTAGGCCTCCTTGCCCTCTTTTGGGGCAGTGCGTTTGTTTTTGTAAAATTCTCTCTGGAAAGCCTCACCCCGCTGACCATTGCCGCTGGCCGTGTGGGCATCGGGGCCATTATTGTTACCCTTATCGCCCTGAAGATGGGCCGGAAACTTCCCGATAACCTTTCAGATTGGGTTTTATGTACCGTCATTGGCGTTACCGGAACCGTCATACCCTTCTTCCTGTTGAACTGGAGCATCCAGTATGTGCCAAGTTCGCTCGCGGCAATATGCATGTCCCTGTCACCGCTTTTCACCATTACCCTGGCCCATTTCATGACCCGGGACGAGAAGATAAATGCAAACAAGCTCATCGGTGTCTTCTTTGCCACTCTGGGCGTGGGCAGCCTTTTTTATGGCACCCTCGCCGATATTGGCCCCTCCAATACAATATATCTGGCGTTGTTGGGTTTGCTGGCCACATCTTTTTCCTATGCCTTCGCCGGGGTTCTGGTCCGCAAACTTGACAACAAGGATCACCTTAGCACCGCCTCCGCCATGTTGATCAGCGCCACCCTGATCACCATTCCCCTCGCCCTGATATTTGAAAATCCTTTGGCATTAAGCCCCACGCCAGCGGCAATTTATTCCGTGCTTGTCCTTGGCATTTTCGCGACCGGTCTGGGGGCGCTGATCCTGTTCCACCTGACCCATCTGGCCGGGGCCACCTTTGTGTCCTATAATACCTATTTGATCCCGTTGGTGGGATTAACTGCTGGCTATTTCTGGCTGAATGAGGCCATAAAGATGATAACCATTGTCTCGGTTGCCTTGATATTCACCGGAATTTATCTGGCTGAAAAACGTAAAAAACCACATAGGTAGCCTTGCTTTTAACCCTAAGTCAAAGGTACCAAACAAGAAATAGGTTGGAAAGTCGTCAGACTACCTATAAAATAACCCTAATTTAAAATAAAAACCTTGCGATGCGGGACAACAAAATGTATCGAAGGTGAAATATTTTACAGGGATGCTGTTGGCTTCCTGACTGGCTGGTGGATATATCCACAGGAAAATGTGAGTGACTTTGAACATACATGCTTGAACCTATTGCGACAAAAGATCCAACACTTCCCCGCAGGCTTGCTGATTTTGGCACCCTTCTGGAAGCAATCGAATATGCCGCCAAAGGCACCCGGGGTTTAAATTTCTATTCCCCGCGCGGTGAGCTTGAAACAAGCATCACTTTCGCAGAGATGAAAAATAAGGCACAGGAAATTGGCCGGCGTTTTATCCATTTCGGCATTGAAAAAGGCTCCCGTGTTGCCTTAATCGCTGAAACAAGCGATGAATTCGTCTGTTATTTTATCGGTTGCCAATATGCAGGTTTGCTGCCGGTTCCCCTGCCCCTGCCCACTTCTTTCGGCGGACGCGAAGGGTATACCAGCCAATTGAACCAACAGATGAAAAGTTGTGGCGCGTCCGTGGCCGTATCTGCGTCCTATATGCTGCCCCTGCTGGATGAAGCCACATCGGGGCTGAAAAAAATGAAATTTGTCGGCACCTCCACTACATTTGAAGCACAGGCCTCGCTCAAAGAAATAAAGAGCATCACTCTGCCCGAAGCGAAACCCGAAGATCTGGCTTATCTGCAATATTCATCGGGCAGTACCCGTTTTCCCCACGGTGTCGCGGTGACCCATAAGTCACTTATGGCCAACTGCGTTGGTATCGGCGGCGAAGGCATGATGCTTAATGATGATGACCGGGCCGTATCCTGGCTGCCTTTCTATCATGACATGGGACTGGTTGGCACCTTGCTGTCGCCCATTGCCAATCAGGTAACCACTGATTACCTTGCGACCGAGGCCTTTGCCCGCAGGCCCCTGCAATGGTTGCGGCTGATCTCAAAAAACCGGGGTACGTTGGCCTATAGCCCGACCTTTGGCTATGACATCTGCACGCGCCGGGCAAGCCCTACAAAAATCGCCGGTCTGGATTTATCCTCCTGGCGTGTGGCAGGCATTGGCGGAGATATGATCAGAGCTGATGTGCTGACGAGTTTTCTGGATACTTTTTCTGATGTCGGGTTCAGGGCAACAACTTTTGTACCCAGCTACGGTTTGGCGGAATGTACTTTGGCGGTAAGTTTTGCCCGTCTGGATACCGGTTTTGAGATTGATCTGGTTCATGAGAAAGTATTGTCCGGCGAAGAAAAATGCCTGAAAAAGTTCAAGGTGAACGGCAATGGTGCCAATTACCGCAGTGTGGTTAATTGCGGCATTCCCATCTCCGAATATGAGCTTGAAATCCGCGATGAGGATAATAACGACCTTGGCGAAAATAAGATTGGCCGGGTGTGTGTGCGCGGCGCAAGTGTTATGGCCGGATATTTTCAGGATCCGGAAGCAACAAAAAGCTGTCTGTCCGAGGATGGCTGGCTGGATACCGGTGATATGGGCTATATGAAAGAAGGCTCCCTTTATATCATTGGCCGGATTAAAGATCTTATTATCATCAATGGCAAAAACCATTGGCCGCAGGATATTGAATGGGCAGTTGAGCAGTTGGATGACCTGCGTTCCGGAGACACGGCGGCGGTATCTATCCCCGGTGATCATGATGAGGAAATTCCGGCAATTCTGGTACAATGCCGTACCCGAGACGAAGCTGAACGGGCCAATATGGAAAATAATATCAAGGATACCGTCCATTCCATGCTGGGCATATCCCCCGTGGTTGCCCTGATTCCGCCCCGGTCCCTGCCACGCACCTCGTCTGGCAAGTTAAGCCGGGTCAAGGCAAGAAAACAATATCTTGAAGGCAATCTGGTCCTGTAACGGACAGAACGGTAATCTCTTGCCAAACAAGGATGACCGCATTTTACTATGACAAAAAATATAGCAGTCACCGGTGCCACCGGATTTGTCGGCAAGCATCTTGTCCGGACACTGATTAGCCGTGGCTATCAGGTCAGGGCCTTGACCCGTCGCCCACAACAGGACAGCGAAAATCTGATCTGGATAGAGGGTGACCTTGAAAACAGGACAGCCCTTACAGAACTTGTCAGCGGTGTTGATGTGGTTTTTCATCTGGCAGGCTTGATCAAGGCGAAAAAAACAACCGATTTCACCCGTGTGAACAGCCAAAGCGTAAAAACACTTGTAGAAATTCTACGGGAAGGCATCTCGAACCCACATTTTATTCTTCTGTCCTCTCTGGCCGCGCGGGAACCGCATTTGTCAAGCTATGCCTATAGCAAGCGTCACGGCGAAGATATATTGATGGAACAAGCACCGGAGAACCTGTACTGGACAATCCTGCGCCCGCCCGGAATTTACGGGCCTGAGGATATGGAAACCCTCAAGATTTTTAAATCTGTTGCGGCCCGGATTGCCCCCCTGCCCGGCGGTGCCAATAACAGGGCGTCCTGGATATACGCCCCCGATCTTGCGCAGGCCATGATCGCCGTTGCCAGGCATAAAGAGTGTTACGGCCAGATACTGGACGTGGATGACGGGGCTGAAAACGGTTATTCAATTGATGAAATGTACCAAACTGCCGCCGATATTCTACGGAATAAGCCTTTTAAATTTACCGTGCCGAAAACGGCCTTGAAAATTTTTGGCCATACAAATGTCTTATTTTCGACATTATTCGGCTATACCCCCATGCTTACGCCAGAGAAAATAAACGAATTATGTCACCCGGACTGGGTATGTCACGGGCCCCATGTTATGGATTTGACAGGCTGGAAACCGGAAACGAATTTGAAACAAGGGTTTAACAAAACCCTGAAATGGTATAAAGAGAATGGTCTGGTTTAAACCAACACGTAAAATAACTGTCCGGGATGGAAAAATATGACCCAAAATGTTGATGAAATTTTTGAACAGATTTGCAAGTTGCTCGAACCCTTTAACAAAAAAGACATTGCAATTGGTAAAGACACCACCTTCAGCATTGATCTGGAACTTGATTCCCTCACCGTTATGGATATGTTATCGGAAATTGAGGACGATTTTGATATTACAATCCCCCTGAACATGCTGCCCGACCTGGAGACAGTTGGCCAATTCACCGATGCTGTACATAAATTATTGAGCGAATAATGACCCTTGATCTCTTTGAAAAATTTGACCCGATCCTGAATGACTATAACAGCCTGCCAGACGGGGCGGGAAACCCTTTCACCGTCAGCATGGAGAAAGTCCTCTCCCCGACGACAGCGGTCATAAATGGCTATGAGACCATTCTTGCGGGCACCAATAATTACATGGGCATGACCTTTAACAAAGAATGCATGGCGGCGGCGCAGGAAGCCCTCGCAGACTTTGGCACCGGCACCACCGGCTCGCGGGTTCTGAACGGCACCTATAACAGCCATAAACAGCTGGAAGAAACCCTGAAAGAATTTTATGACTGCCGACATGCCATTGTTTTTTCCACCGGTTATCAGGCAAATCTTGGCGTCATCTCTACCCTTGCCGGCCCCAAAGACTATGTGGTTATTGATGCAGACAGCCATGCCAGCATTTATGACGGCTGCGCCATGGGTAATGCCACCGTTGTCCGTTTCAAGCATAATGATCCGGACAATCTTGACAAGCGACTGTCCCGTATCCGCAGAAGTGATCCCGAAGCCGGAATTCTGGTCGTTCTGGAAGGGGTTTACAGCATGCTTGGGGATCAGGCACCCCTGAAGGAACTGACAAAAATATCCAAAAACCATAACGCTCATGTGCTTGTGGACGAAGCCCATTCCATTGGTGTTTTCGGGGAAACCGGGCGCGGCGTGGCCCAGGAACAGGATGTGGAGGATATGGTAGATTTTATCATCGGCACCTTCAGCAAAAGTGTCGGCACCATTGGCGGCTATTGTGTCTCCAACCATCCGAAATTTGAGGCTTTGCGCCTTGTCTGCCGCCCCTATATATTCACCGCCTCCCTGCCGCCATCTGTGGTTGCCTCGGCCATCAAGGCGCTTGAACTGATTGCCAATACCAACCTGCGCAGTAAATTACTGGACAATTCCGTAAAGCTGAACAAAGGCCTGAGCAGCGCGGGCTTTAATATGGGCACCGCCGGGGAAAGCCCCATCGCCGCCATCATTGTTGATGAACAGGACACCGCCATCGCCTTTTGGGGTGAAATGATCAAGGAAGGGGTTTATGTCAACCTTGCCCTGCCCCCGGCAACCCCAAATGGCATGAATTTGATGCGCTGTAGCCTGTCAGCGGCCCACAGCTTCGCACAGATTGACTTTATGCTGGAAAAATTCATCCTTGTGGGTAAAAGACTGGGCATTCTACAGAATGCATCGCAACAGGCAATCGCATAACGATTATGGAGAATTAAACCGCATGAATCCCTGCTCCAGATCGGCGATCAGGTCATGCGGGTCTTCAAGGCCGATATGGAGGCGGATGAGCGGGCCTTTGGCGGTCCAGCCGCTGGCGGTGCGATACTTCTCAATACCGTAATAGGTCAGGATCAGGCTTTCATAACCGCCCCAGCTATAGCCCATTTTAAAATGCGCCATGCCCTCCATCAGGGCGGTGGTGGCGGCCTCATTACCTTCTTTCAGGACGAAGGAGAATAGACCATTGGCCCCGGTGAAATCCCGTTTCCATATCTCATGGCCGGGACAACTTTCAAAGGCCGGATGGCGAACATGATCGACCTCTGGCCGTTGTTCGAGCCATTTGGCAATTATAAGCGCATTCTTCTCATGCTGTTTCAGGCGTAGTTTCAGGGTCCGAAGCCCCCGCAGGGTGAGGAAGGCATCATCAGGTGACAGGCAATATCCCATTTGATAGGACATATTAAAAAGCTGTTCCATATGGGCCGCGCGAGCGGTCACCGCGCCGACCATGGCGTCTGAATGGCCCACCATATATTTGGTCGCCGCATGAATGGACAGGTCAACCCCGTGGTCAAAGGGTTTGAAATGGAGCGGCGTACCCCATGTATTATCCATCATCACCAGCGCCCCGCGCGCGCGCGCGGCTTTGGCGATGGCCGGAATATCCTGAATCTCCATGGTGACGGAGCAGGGGGATTCGACAAAAATAATCCGGGTATTATCCTGTATCAGGTCGGCTATGCCCGCCCCGATCATGGGGTCGTAAAATGTGGTTTCGATGCCAAGGCGGGTAAGCAGCCTCTGGCTCAGGCCACGGGTTGGCTCATAAACTCCATCGGCCATGAGGATGTGATCCCCGGCCTTGGCAAAGGACAAAATAGCCCCGCTGATAGCCGCAAGCCCGGAGGGATAGAGGTAACAGCCATCGGCCCCTTCCAGATCACAGAGGGCCTGTTCCAAGGCATATGTGGTGGGGTTGCCGCGCCGGCCATAGGTCAGCCCGCCCTTGTTGCGGTTGGCGTTGGCTTGCTTCATTTCCCGGATGGTATCAAACGTCAGGGTAGAGGCATGATAAACCGGCGTATTGATGGCCCCGTGGGTATATTTCTTGTCGCGGCCCGTGGCGGCGAGGATGGTATCTTCTTTCATATCAGTCTGTTTCCACCGGTGTGTCGGGATGGCTGCCCCATTCGCTCCATGAGCCGTCATAGAGGGCGTTTTGCCGATGGCCGATCAGATGCAGGCCCAGCATCAGGACCGAAGCGGTAATACCGGAGCCACAGCTGGTGACAATAGGTTTTTTCAGGTCCAGCCCGGCGGCCTCAAAGCAGGCCCGGATATCATCCGGCGATTTGAAGGTGCCGTCTTCATTGAGCAGATTGCGAAAGAAAACATTATGGCTGCCCGGAATGGCACCGCTTTTCATATCCGCCCGGGGTTCAGGGTCAGCCCCGCTAAAGCGGCCCGGCGCACGGGCATCGGCGACCTGTTCCCGGCCTGTTTCCAGATTTTCCAGCATATGGTCAAGGTCGCGGACCATGGTGGTGTTAAAGCGGGCGGTGAAATGGCGCATGCGGGGGATGGGGGGGATGTCTTCTATGGCCCGTCGCTCGGCTTTCCATTTCTGAAAGCCGCCGTCAAGGATCGCCACATCCCACAGACCAAAGGCTTTCAGCATGAACCAGACCCGGGCGGCACTGCGCACGTCGCTGTTATCATAGACAATCACCCGGTTGCCGTCACCAATGCCCAGCTTGCGCATACGGCTCGACATTTTTTCTGCGCTTGGCAACATATGGGGCAGAGGGTTATCCCGGTCGCATATTTCATTTATGTCAAAGAAAACCGCGCCCGGTATATGGGCCTCGCCATATTCGGTCCGGGCATCGCGGGGGCTGGCGGGCATATGCCATGTGGCGTCCACGATCCTGATATCCGGCGCGGGAAGATGGGTATTCAGCCATTCGGTGGATACAAGGGCGGGGGTGGTATCGGGCATATTACAGTTCCTTCTGTTGACGACAGCTATACTATATTACAACCAGTCGGGATAGGGTAGCCCCCGTTCATCCAAAAATTCACGGTTGAATATCTTGCTCATATAACGGGTGCCATAATCACAGAGCAGGGTGACGATGGTGTGGCCCGGCCCCATTTCCTTGGCCAGCCGGATGGCGGCGGCCACATTGATGCCGCTTGACCCGCCAAGGCATAATCCCTCATGCTTCAACAGGTCGAATATCACGGTCAGGGCCTCATCATCAGGAATCCGGACAGCGTCATCAATGATCACATCCTGAAGGTTTTTGGTGATCCGCCCCTGCCCGATGCCCTCGGTGATGGACCCGCCCTCGGCCTTAAGCTCGCCGTGCTTGTAATAGTTATAGAGCGCGGAGCCCATGGGATCGGCAAGGACAATTTTCACATCCTTGTTACGCTCTTTCAGGGCCAGCGATATGCCGCCCAGCGAGCCGCCGGTGCCCACCGCACAGGTGAAGGCATCAATTTTACCGTCTGTCTGGTCCCATATTTCGGGTCCGGTGCCCTCTGTATGGGCCTGACGGTTGGCGATATTGTCAAACTGATTGGCCCACAGGGCGTTCAATTCTTTGGCAAGCTGCTGCGAATAGCGCACGTAATTTCCCGGATCACTATAGGGCTTTGCCGGCACCAGCCGCAGGTCACAACCGCACAGGCGCAGCATGTCTTTTTTCTCCTGTGACTGGGTTTCCGGCATGACGATGACGGTTTTATAGCCCAGCGCATTGGCCACCAGCCCAAGGCCGATGCCCGTGTTACCGGCGGTGCCTTCCACAATGGTGCCGCCGGGCTTGAGCAGGCCGCGCCGCTCTGCATCGCGGATGATGAAAAGTGCCGCCCGGTCCTTGACCGACCCGCCGGGGTTGAGGAACTCCGCCTTGCCCAGAATGGTGCATCCCGTATCCCGTGAGGCCCGTTCCAGCTTGATCAGGGGTGTCTGGCCAATGGCACCAATAAAGCCGTCTTTGATATTCATAAATTTATCCCGTTATCATACAGTCTTGAATATAGGGAGCGTCAGTTCATGACGCAAGTTTGGCCGGGCTTTTTTGATATAAATTTTCCTGCCGGACGGAATGGACCAAAATCTGTGCGGCCATATTGTGCCGGATAATGTCCTGTTCCGGCACAGATAAGCCAAAGACATGAATGTCAACGCTGAGGATTTCATCGGGGAAGGCGGGGGATTTATAGCAACAGGCCCTGATCAGGTCAGGGGTGATATTGCGCAGGGTAAATAGTTCCACTATTCGGGAAAGTGCCGCCGGATGGGCATCGGCGGTGATGGCAAAATGAACGGTATCTTTGGGGGTCTTTACAGGCGTGGACATGTCACGCGCTCCTCTTTAAACTTTTACGATGTATCAAACGGAAAATTGCACAGGCAATCTATATCCGGCTCTTGATTAAAGAACCGGGGTCATAATTCGATACATTCGCATTCGTAAAGAGGCTGTTTGTTTCATAATTTTGAGCTTTACGCCGGAATGTTTAAAAAGTCAATAATGACTTTGCCGAAAAAATGATATAATCAGGGGGAAAGACAAAAGGATTACCCATGACCAAGGATATATATCAGGGTCTCTCCCAGTTGGGCAAAGACACCAAAGCGCCCGAAAATCCGGATGAGGCCCGGCTCGACCGGGTGCCAAACCCACGCCCGGACAGCGATTATTTCGTCCGCTTTACCTGTCCGGAATTTACCTCGCTCTGTCCTGTGACCGGTCAGCCGGATTTTGCCCATATGGTCATAGACTATATCCCCGGTAATTTTCTGGTGGAAAGCAAATCCTTAAAGCTGTTCATGCAATCCTTCCGCAACCACGCCGCATTTCACGAGGATTGCACGGTGGGCATCGGGGAGCGGCTGGTCAAAGAGCTAAACCCCAAATGGCTCCGCATTGGCGGATACTGGTACCCGCGCGGCGGCATACCAATTGATGTATTCTATCAAACAGGAAAACCGCCGGAAGATATCTGGATTCCGGACCAAGGCGTGCCAACATACCGGGGACGGGGGTAGAGCGTTTTGCGCAAACCTTGCTCTCCTCCAATGTTGAACTAAATTCAGGGTGACATTTGTGTATTGGTTGCGGCTTTTTTTTATGATTTTTTCTAGCGTGGGGCCATGCGGATGGCACCGTCAAGGCGGATCACTTCGCCGTTGAGCATGGCGTTTTCACAGATATGCTGGGCAAGATGGGCATATTCATCGGGATCACCAAGGCGGCTGGGAAAGGGAACGCTTGCCCCGAGGGAGTCCTGAACTTCTTCGGGCAGGCCTTTCATCATGGGGGTCAGGAACAGGCCCGGCGCGATGGTACAGACCCGGATGCCCAGCCCGGCAAGGTCACGGGCGATGGGAATGGTCATGCCGACAATGCCGCCCTTGGAGGCTGAATAGGCCACCTGCCCCACCTGTCCCTCAAAGGCCGCGACGGAGGCGGTATTGATCACCACACCGCGCTCTGTGGTATCCATGGGGTCAAGGTTCGCCATGCGGGCTGTGGTAAGTCTGATCACATTGAAGGTGCCGATCAGATTGACCTCGATGGTTTTTTTGAACCGGCTCAGATCATGGGGGACGTTATCCCGGCCAACGGTTTTCTCGCCAATGGCAATTCCGGCGCAATTGACCAGAATTCGGGCCTCGCCGTGGATCTTGGCACTGGCCGCCAGAGCATCCGTGACACTGCTTTCCGAGACCACATCAACTTTTTCAAAATGTCCGCCAATATCGGCGGCAACCTGTGGGCCGCGCTCGGCGTTCATGTCAAAGATTGTTACTTTGGCGCCGGCGGCGGCCAACCGCCGGGCGGTGGCTTCGCCAAGTCCCGATGCGCCGCCGGTGACAATGGCTGATAATCCGTCTATTTTCATGGTCTTGCTCGCTTTCAATGTTACTGATTGGTAACATATAACCGTTTTTGATGGTCTCTGTCGAGGTTAAACTTTAGCAGCCTGTCGTTTTTTGCGGGCCTCGCGCAGGGCGATAAACAGGGTTGCGGCTACGATGATGATCACCCCAAGGACGGTCCAGCGGTCGGGGATTTCGCCGAACGCAATGTAGCCGGCAATGGCGACAAAGATGATCCTGACATATTCAAAGGGGGTGACGGCGGTGGTCTCACCGTAGCGATAGGCCTGAACCATGAATGTCTGCCCGGCGTAAGCGGTCAGGCCAAGGGCCGCAATCATGGCCAGTTGGAACAGGTTCGGCGTCTGCCAATTGGCAATGGCGGGGCCAAGGCAGACCAGAACAATGAACAGGTTGCCATAAAAAACCATGGTTTTTGTGGAATGGTCTCTGGTCATTTTTTTGGTGATCACTGCAATGGTGGCCATGCCCAATGCGGCAATCAGGGCGATGACCTGAACCGGGTGAAAGCCGCTGTCCGGACGCAGAATCACCAACACCCCCAGAAAACCGGTCATGGTTGCAAGGGTACGGGGCAGACGCACCCGCTCCGATAAAAACAGAGCTGCCAAAATCACCAGAAACAGGGGCTTGGTAAATTGTAACGCCGTCACCTGCACTAGGGGCAAATGGACGATGGCATAAAAATTTCCCAGCACCAGTATGCTTAAGGTGAGCGAGCGAAAGGTCAGTAAAAGCGGACGCGGCGAGGTATAAAGCGCCCTGCCCGTCCGGCCATGAAGGATCAGGATATACAGAAGAGAAAAGCTGCAACGGATCAAAACCACCTCAAAGGCACCAAGGTCTTTACCAATCATCCGGATGATCAATGCCGACAGGGTCATGGTCAGACAGGTGAGCAGAATGAACGCGATACCGATCAGATTATTGGGCTGAGATGTGGTCATGAAGTCATTTTGCTCTGGGTAATTTTATTCCTGCGCTCCCGGTGGGCGGCATAGGCGGCGCTGGCCAGAATGACACCGCCGCCCAGAAAGGTCAAACCGTTCAAAGGATCTCCGAACAGGGTTATGCCCATCAGAGCGGCAAAAATAATCCGTGAAAAATCAATGGGCATGACGGCGCTCAGGTCTGCTCTGGACAGGGCGCGGGCCAGACACAGGTGAGAAGCGGCGGCGAAAAAGCCCATCAGGATCAGAAAGGCCCATTGCTCCCCCGTGGGCCATTGCCAGTAGAACAGGGCGCTGATAAAAATTACGGGCAGGGCGACCACAAAGCCCATAAGACTGACCATGGACGGGCTGTCATAACGGGTCAAGGTCTTGACACAGATAAGGGTCACCGCAAAACAGGCCGCCGCCCCCAGCGCGATCCACATGCCCTCATTCAGGTTTTGAAAACCGGGCCGGATCAGGATCAGGACGCCGCCAAAGGCCAGCAGGATGGCCACAATCCGGTGCCGCCCAATATGCTCCTTCAGGAAGAAAGCGGCGAGGATTGTAGCAAATATAGGCGCGGCATAGCTGAAGGCCACCACATCGGCCAACGGCAATAGCCGAATGGCAAAATAAGACCCGGCGACAGACGCGATGTTGGATACCCCCCGCAGGATATAAAGCGGATAGAGACCCGATGAAAAGGTGGGAAGCTTGATTCGCATCAAAATGGGCAGGGTGGTTAACAGGCCGAAAAACGTCCTGAAAAATACTAGCACCAAGGGATGAATATCCCCCGACAGATAACGTACGCAAGCCCAAAGCGCCGCATAAAATATGGTATAGCCCATCATATAGAGGCTGGCGATCAGAAAGGGCGACTTCTCACGCATACAACATTATTTCAGGCCGAGCCATGTGCCAAGCCGGGCCAGAATTTCAGGATTTGGCAGGCCTTGTTTATCGGTCATGACAAAAACAAAATTTTCGGCCAACACTTCCTCAGGGTGGATGATATAGCTTGTATTCTGGCCAATGGCGGCAAAAAATTCAGGCACCGTTCCGGGGTTTAAAATCTGTGCCTTGCCTGCCGGGTCCGGGTCAACGGTGCAGTGGCCGTCACTGACCTTAAGCTTTAACAGGCCAAAGCCAAAATGGCCGCCAAAGCCGCCTTTCACTTCCGGGTTAAAGGCCGGATAGGCCGCATGAAGAAAAGTCATGATTGCGGATGGCTTGTTATCAATGGTCACGGGCAGATAATAGCCTTCCGCTGGCACATCCGGGTTGGTCAGCATCTTGGCCTGAATCTCCGCTGTAGCGGTAAAGTCACAGGATTTAAAGCCAATCAGGTCATAGAGGCTGTCATGGCGGGCTTTTTGATTGCGGGACAACACATGAAATAACTCGTGATAGAATAGTTTTTCCGTCAATGGTTTATCGGACAGGGGCAGGATAATTGCGTTGGCACGGGTATGCGGCAGGCCGCCCTCCACCTGATCCGTCACTTTGATAAAGATTACTTTTGCGGGCAGGAGAGAGGCTATTCCATTCAATTTTTTCCGATTATCCGCCACCAGTTGTGTGATCTGAGCCTTCTCCTGATCGGTCCATTCAAGGACATTGGCCGCATATTGGGCCTTTAAGTCATCGGCGGTTTTAGTGGCGGTAGCTGATCGGCTGCGGATGGCGATCTCGGCGGCGCTCATACGGTTGAAATAATTATCATCGGCGGTCAGGATTGCCTGTCCGGTTTTGATGTCGGCAAAGACAAACTGCGTTTCCGATGCCCATGCCGGGTGGATCATCATGATGAGGAAGAAGAAAAGCAGGGATGTTTTTTTCATAGCGCGTTTCCGGTGATGGTTTTATGGAATAAGCGGATCATATCAACATTATGGGGGGGCGAAAGAAAATAATGAGAATAAACGGCTCCCCGATTAGGCTTGCAGAAATATCGGGAATGTCTAATATAAAAATGATTGGGGCTTCATCATAATATTTACAGGGTATATCATGCGAAAATTTCTTATTTTTACAACTACGGCCTTAATGCTATCGGCAGGAACGGCCTTTGCGTCCGGGGACAAGGCCCCCCATTGGAATTATTCAACAGGTCATGGCGGACCTGAAAACTGGGGCAAATTATCCACAGAATTTGCCACATGTAGCACAGGACAGGTGCAGTCCCCCATTGATATTACCAAAGCAAGCGGGGAGCGGCCCGGCATCGAAACCCGGTATCAGCCAACGGTGATCGATGTGGTCAATAACGGCCATACGATCCAGCTTAATTATGCACCGGGCAGTAAATTACAGTCCGCCGGCAAAGAGTATCAATTGCTCCAGCTTCATTTCCATTCCTCAAGCGAACATACGGTTCAGGGCAAAAGCTATCCTCTGGAAATGCATCTGGTTCACAAGGCCGCTGACGGTACTTTAGCGGTCGTTGGCGTAATGTTTGAGCCGGGCGCGGCCAATCATGAACTGGCCAAAATATGGAATCATATGCCGGTAAATGCCGGTGAGGTGGTGATCTTGACGGATATGGTGGACGCCGGAAAACTGTTGCCGGAAAATCGCGATTTTGTGGGCTATGACGGCTCCCTGACCACGCCGCCCTGTTCCGAAGGCGTTAAATGGCATGTGCTGACCACGCCATTATCCCTGTCACAGGAACAAATCGCCCGATTCCGCGCCGTTATCCAGGATAACAACCGCCCCATTCAACCCCTGAATGGCCGGAAATTATCACAGCATAAATAAGGGTTTCAGCTCAGGCCTTCAGCTACTTTAAAGCTGGCTTCCGTGCGATTTTGGACCTCTTCCACAGTCACATCGGGGGCCAGTTCGATCAGGGTGGCGCCGCTCTCATCAATGGTGAAGACGCCAACGTCTGAGATAATCATGTCAACCACCCCGACACCGGTTAGCGGCAATGTGCATTCGTGCAAGAATTTTGCACTGCCGTCGCGGGCGTTATGGTCCATGATAATCACCACTTTCTTGACCCCGGCGACAAGGTCCATGGCCCCGCCCATGCCCTTGACCATCTTGCCCGGAATCATCCAGTTGGCCAGATCACCATTTTCCGCGACCTGCATAGCGCCCAGAATACTGAGCGCAATATGCCCGCCCCGGATCATGCCAAAACTGTCGGCAGAGGAAAAATAGCTGGTGCTGTCTAGCTCGGTGATGGTTTGCTTGCCCGCATTGATCAGGTCCGGGTCGATCTCGTCCTCTGTGGGGAAAGGCCCCATGCCCAACATACCATTTTCACTTTGCAGGGTCACATTGATGCCGTCCGGGATAAAATTCGCCACCAAGGTTGGGATGCCGATACCAAGGTTGACGTAAAAACCGTCCTGCAATTCCTGTGCGGCCCGGCGGGCCATGTCTTGTCTTGTCCAGGCCATCTTTATTCTCCTTCCGTGCGAATGGTGCGTTGTTCGATGCGCTTTTCCAGATCTTTTGACTGGATGATGCGCTGGACAAAGATGCCCGGCGTGTGAATTTGATCCGGGTCAAGCGCGCCGATGTCCACCAGTTCCTCCACCTCAACCACGGTGATCTTACCGGCGGTGGCCATCATGGGGTTGAAATTACGCGCCGTCTTGCGGAATATGAGATTGCCTTCCCTGTCGCCTTTCCACGCCTTGACCAGAGATACATCAGCAACAAGGCCGGTCTCCATGACATAGGTCTCACCGCCAAAATCCTTATGCTCCTTGCCTTCCGCAATCAGAGTGCCGACCCCGGTTTTGGTGTAAAATCCGGGGATGCCCGCACCGCCCGCCCGGATGCGTTCGGCCAGTGTGCCTTGGGGATTAAATTCAAGTTCCAGCTCTTCTGCCAGATATTGACGTTCAAACTCCTTGTTTTCCCCAACGTAAGAGGAAACCATCTTTTTAATCTGACGGGTTTGTAGTAACAGCCCGAGGCCGAAATCATCGACGCCAGCATTGTTGCTGATGGCGGTGATGTCCTTGGTGCCGCTGTCGCGCAGGGCGCTGATCAGATTTTCCGGGATGCCGCACAGGCCGAACCCGCCCGCCATGATGGTCATGCCATCAAATAAAACCCCCTCAAGGGCCGAGACTGCGTCTGGGTAAGTTTTCTTCATATTGGCCATGCTCCTTGCTGAAAGCTTTATGGGTAATATTGATACAGGGTGTATCGCACTCTTTCAGGTTTTTAAAGCCTTATCCTATATACAGATCAGAAAACAACCAAGACTTTAGTCTCGAGTGGCAAAAAAATATTTATCGCTTATTTCTTTGGGCCAGTTGCGCCGTATCCTGATCAATGAGGGTGCGGAGAGATTTTGTCAGCTTGTCAAAATCGGTATATTTCTTGCCGTAGCTGAGGTTAAAGTCATAATCAAAATCCGGCGGGTTCTGACCTTGAGTATGCTGTAATATTGTTTCCAGCTTGTCAAACGCCTTTGCCACAAGAGCTTCCTCAGACTGCGCCTGATCATAATCATCCCAAAGGGTCAGGATTTTATCTTTTAAACCTGGTGGTAGAGATGAGGTCAGCTGTTCAAGGTCTTTTCTTTCCTGATGGTTTTTATTCTCGCCCGGTATCTGATCAACGGCGGCAATATCGCCGCTTATGACCTCGCCCAAATCATGAATGATGCAGATTTTGATGAGTTTCAGAATATCGAGGTCAGGATAATGATCTTCAAACAGCAACGCCATCAGGCACAACCGCCAACTATGTTCCGCCGTGCTTTCAACACGGCCACTGGCCGTATGCGACCTTCTGAGGGTATCTTTCAGGGGCTCGACAGATCTCAAAAATTCCAGTGCCGAGGTTAGGTCATTATTGTTCATAATGATTGTTGCTTCCAGATTTTGACTTCTCCATATCTTTTTATTGATTTCCTCGACTGTGGACTTGCTTCAGTAAAGTGGAGAGCAACCTCTGTGTCTATACGGGTTGATTTTCAAACTGCATAGGGCTTACGTAGTCGAATGTCGACATTTGCGATTATAAAGTCCACCAATATATTGTCCAATCATATTTTCTGCTTCCACATCTGTTACAAAGCTGGTGCGCCAAATCATCTCGCTTTTGATGGTGAAGCGGAGGCCCGACTGATCCAGCTGGCCTGTTCCGAGCCGCCTGCGGGTCATGGGCACTGGTCATTGCGACTGTTAGAGCGCAAGGTGGTGGAACTTGGTATTGTTGATGCGGCCAATGATTCAGCAATTGGGATTCAACCATTGGCCGGGTTTTAAAAAAACATTCTCAAACCACATCGGCATAAATACTGGGTCATTGCGCCTAAGGCCAACGCGGTATTTGTCGCCGCGATGGAGGATGTTCTGGAGGTTTATACCCGCCCCCATGACGCCAACCGACCGCTGGTCTGTCTGGATGAGACAAGCAAGCAGCTTGTCAGGGAAACCCGTACAGCCATCGCCGCAAAGCCGGACCGCGTCCGGTATGTCGATTACGCGTATGAACGCGGAGGCACCGCCAATCTGTTCATGCTGTTCGC